>Ga0182017_10001006_pt1 | contig 22102 bp, 19 predicted proteins | sample 712E3DmetaG_FD_120492 | JGI IMG/M metagenome (GOLD analysis project Ga0182017, IMG submission 120492) | Permafrost microbial communities from Stordalen Mire, Sweden - 712E3D metaG | ecosystem: Environmental > Terrestrial > Soil > Wetlands > Permafrost | place: Sweden: Stordalen | collected... | reverse complement strand
CTGGATGAAATGCGAGGAGATCCGCAACCTGGGTGGCCCGTTCTCCCTTGCTCTGGAACGGGCCTTGCGCCACATGTAGCTGAGGGCCGTCTGGTCAGCTCAAGAGATTCGACCAGCGAAGCGGATGAAACGCGGCGCGGCCGCGGCGTTGCGCCCCACGCTGCGATGGGCGCGCAGATGGGCCGAAAGCAGTCTCCCTATCCGGGAACGTCCGTGATGTCACCTGGTTTGAACGGCATCGGCTGAGCGGCTCGCCGCGTTTTCACAGGCAGCCGTGCACAGCTTGGTTCGCGTGGGCTTTGGGCATTGCTTCCGGTGGTCTGCTTGCAGGCCTTGCGGTCAACTCGTCGGGAAGGCATGGGCAGTTCACTTGGCATTCACCCGCCCTGTGCTCCGGGAACCGCGATGGGGGCAATTCACGGCGTTCTCCGGCGCGGCCGCCACTTGGGCAGCAGAGGCTCCAAGGCCCATGGTGCCGGGGCATCCAGCGCGAACCAGACCTCGCTGCCCCGCCGCTCGGCCATCAAGATGGGCATGGGTTCCGAAGAGCCGTTGAAGTACACGAGGGCCCTGGAGGCGTGCTGCCAGAACCAGGGCAGGTTCGCAAGAGATCGTGGCCAGCGGGCTCGGATCTTGTCGACCGGCACGTTGTGGCCGCCTCGGTGCACGCGCACGGCGACTCGCTGAATGGCCTCCTCGACAGAGCTGAGGACGACGTACACGAACAACACTTGGAATCCCCTCTTCAGGGCCGCCCGGACCATGGGCTTGTACTTCTCGGTACTGAGGACCGTCTCGATGACGAACGAGCGCTGCCCGCCCTTGATGAGGTCCCTGACTCGTCGTTCGCACTCGTCAGCAGCTCTCACGTTCGCATCACTGATCGAGAGCCCCGGGGTGGACCTCAGGATTTCCCGCGTGATCAAATCCGGGTTGATGACCTCTATCTCTGGCCCGCGCGCGTCCAGAAGAACCCGCAGGGTATCGCGGTCTTGCGCAAACGTAGACTTGCCCGCGCCGTTGATGCCAGCGACTAGGACGAACCACGGCTTGCCAGAACTCATGCCCGGGCGCCGTCTCGTCCCTTGGTGCGCTTCACACGTCTCACCGCAAGCTGAAACGCTCTTGTCAGGTGTTGGGCGAGTTCGGGGCTGTCGAGTCGCGTGGCAGTTCCGTTCTTGCCCCGTATCCGGCGTGTGCGGTCAAGCTCACTCACCGCGATTTTCCGCATCGCGACTCGTCCTGTCGTCTGGCGCGCCACGAAAGTCCATCGGCCGGCACTGGCAGGAGCCGCTACACTCGAGCGCTTCATGAACCCAGTGTAGCATCGAGTGGCGACGCAGGCAGCGACGATGTGGAGTCCGCGATGGCTACCGGCTCTCCTCGTCCAGAGCCAGCGTCGCGATGCCGGCTGGTGGAGGCAAGCAGCGCAGGGTGAAGGGCGACGAGGGTACACCGCCCACCAGGAGTTCGACGAAGGCAGAGAAGTTGGGCATGCCAATGAGATCCATGATGGAGACGGAGGGTTGATAGCCAACCAGGCGGCGGGCGTCCCGCGCGCCTACGCGGAACACGATCTTGGTGCCCACGTTGCCCAGTACCGCGGCGATGACGTCATCGTCGAGCTGGTCCACGAACTGGTGAGCGAGTACCAGTCCGACGCCGAACTTGCGTACCTCGCTCAACATGGCGCCGGTGGACGGGCCCGCGATGCGCTGGAACTCGTCGCAGTAGACGAAGAACGGCCGGCGTTGCTCAGGGGGCAGCTCGGCCCGCGACAGCGCCGAATTGAATGAACCCTGCATGAACACCGCCGCAAGCAGCGCCGTGGCCAGCGGATTGACCCCACCTCGGCCGAGGTTGCACAGCAGCACGCCGCCTCCGTCCATGATCTTGCGCAGGTTGAGGGTGGATCGCGGCCGACCCAGGATCGCCTTCAGGACCGGATCGGTGAAGAATTGATTGAACTTGGCAGCGAAGTAGTCGCGTCGCTCACCCTTGGTGAAGTCCGACTGCTTGTCCCAGCTTCCCTTCCACCACAGAGCCGCCTCAGGAACGCGCTCGGCCAGGTCGGCCGATGATAGCCACTTGGTGCGGAAATCAGGGTCCATGAACATGCGCGGCAGGTCGGCCATTGTCCCCGGCTGCTCGAAACGCGCGGCGAGCGGCAGCAGGGTATTAGTCACTGCCTGCTCCCACACGGGCCCTGTCATGTCGCGCGGCCATAGCGAGACCAGAAACTCCACCATCTGCCCAACCTGCAAATGGGCCGCCAGCATATCCTGGCATTCCAGGGGATTGAGTACGGGCTGCTCTTGCTCCTGATCGGATGCATCAATGAACGTGAGGTCGGCGCGGCGGTTGGCCGGCATCAGGTCGCGCACGGTCCTGGCGAGCTCACCGTGTGGATCGAAGACCGCCACGCCGTGCCCCTCTTCGAGATCTGCGAGAATGCGGTTGGCGAGAAGCGTGGTTTTGCCCGTACCGGTCTGGCCGAGAATCCACACGTGACGCAGCCGATCCACAAGCGACAGCCGCACCGGCCGACCGTCGACCGCGTGACCGAACAGCGCCCCGGTCTCAGGCAGATCGATCTGTGGCAGGCGCGCCGAGAGGGTGGGCCGCAGCGCGGGAACCAGAGCCATGGCAGCCGCTGCAGGCGGCAGCACGTCGGGCAGAGCCGCGTGCGCCACCACGACCCGCGATGGGCAGCCCGGCTCGCGCAAGACCGGCGCATCGGGCAAGGTGTGCTCGGGCGAGGTGCGCGTGAAAGCAGTCCAGCGCGCCTCGCGGGCGCCCAGCGCGTACGCGAGGCTGACACCCACCAGAGACGGCGCGCTGTCCGCCGACCCGCTCCAGGTCACCTGGCAATCGAAGGATAGGGGGGCGCCATCCCGGCCGCCGTTGCGCGGGCCCGGCCAGGCCGGACGGGGAGCGTGCGCCCCGTCGGCTGGCGAGAGGGTCCACTCCAGCATGGAGGCCACCCGCGCCGTGGCCAAGAGCGCGATAGCCTGTGCGGGATCGGCTTGGGTAGGCGCCAGGGTCATAGGGGTGCCGCGTTCCTCGGAATCACGTCGTGCAATGGGCTTGGCGGCCGGGGCACGGTCTTCGACGGGGTGGCCAAGAGCGAGCGACCACGCCCATTCGCCGAACGGGGCGAGCGCGAACAGCAACTCGTCCTGCGTGTCGATGGGCTCGAAGCGGTAGCGGGGAAAGCCAAGCACCAGTAGCGAGCGCAGCTCGTCCGGCAGGGTGTCGAACAGAAGTTCGCTGCCGACCTGCACCAGCAAGTACACCTCGAGGTGGCCGGGCGCGCCCACGGTTGCGGCGGGCAGCACCAGCCAGCGTGCGCTGACCGTCAGGTCGGCTCGGTGTACGGCAGACCACAGCTCGGCCGGCGTTGCCGGCCGAAACACCGGCGATTCGCCGCGCACGCCGGACAGGCGCAGCCCGAAGATCGCGCCATCAGGTCCCCACAGCGTCGCCACGCGACGAGGACTCGCCGGGCGGGCAGTGTTCGACAGCATGTTCACTCCTTTCTTTCGTTCGAGGAAGATGCGCGTTGCGGACCGTGGTCGTTGGCCGCCCCGCTGTCCGTCCCGTCCTCATCGCACTCCAGCAGCATGAGCGCTTCTTCCCCTCCACCGACCTCGGCCGTCACCGCGCCTTCGTGACCCATTTCATCGGCCATCGCTCGCGCTCGCTGCATCCCAGCCACCACCGCCCATGCCGACTGCGCCGCCACCGGCGTGCCGGACATGGACTGCTCCAACCGGCGCAGGAGCCGCTCACGCCGCCGTGCCCACCCCGTCCCGTCGGTGGCGTTGTCACGGCAGGGCTCCCGGCGTTCAAGCTTTGCAGCGGTTGCCTGCTCGGCCATCGCCTCGGACCGCAACGCGGGTTTCGTCTTGGGGGCCATAGTCATCTCCTCGGTTGCCAAGACGCGCGTGCGGGCTTTTCCCTGACGGCTAGAGACCGAAATCAGCTCGGGCGGGCAATCTCGACAGCGGGCGCCCGGTTGACCGGCCTGCCAGATGATTGGCCTGGCTGGCGGTCGTTGGGTGTTGGTTCGCCATTCCCTGCGCCGGCAGCATCGGAGTCCCGGTCAACAACCGGTACGCCATGTACCCAGCCAGCACGAGGGCCACAATGGCGGCCACCCTGACCATGAGCTTGATCAGGCGCCACAAGATCAATGCCGCCAGCAAACCCAAGATGGCCAGACCCAGCGGGTTCTGCTGCAGGATGGAGTAGATGGTGTTCATGCGTGTTCCGCCCGGCTAAGCATCCGCCTCGTGTTCATCGCCGTCGCTGGCAGTCCGGAACGCGGCACCGCGACTGCGGCCCAGACGGTCGACGATCTCGTCGTCTGACAAGGGGCTCTGGTCGACGCCGCGCAGCCGGCCGCGGTTGTGCTCGATGGCCAGCCGGTAGCCGGCCACGATGGCGCGCTCGGCGGCGGCGCGGACCGTCGTGGTGCTGCGAACAAGACTCTCGCGAAGGCGGACGTCCTCGCGGAAGCGGCGCGCGCGGCCTTCGAGCGCTTTGACTGCCGCCCCGCGGTCTTCAAGTCGCTTGCACGCGTTGGCGAGGTTGTGGGTAGCCTCGCAGTAGCCAGGCAGGCGGCTCCGGTAGGTAGCCCAGCCCTGGCGTAGACCCGCGGCGTACAGGTCCACCGCGATCACCGCCACCACCTCGATCACGGCGAAGCCGCAGGCCATCAGCCGCTCGCCATCGCCTCGCACTGTGCTCCAGCGCAGCAGGAGAAGGCCGAGGCCGAACACCACGCCCATCCCCACGCCCCACCAGTGGCGCTTCTCGGAGCCCTCGTGCGAGGCCCCGGAGAGCAAGGTCCAGGTGACCAGACCAGCGAACAGGGCGCCGCACATCCACGCTGCGAATAGGCTCTGCACGCGGTCAGTGAAGAGCTTGGAGAATACCAGATCGCTCAACGAGAAGGCAAGCGTGGCCGCAATCCCGAGTACGCCCAGCAGGCCAACCAGGTAGGGGGTTCCGGGCGGTGTGGGCTCGGGCTCGTGGGCGGCAAGCTCACTCTGGCACTCACCCACCTTGGCTCGCGCGTTGTCCTCCTGGTCCTTTGCCTGATCCAGGCCAGCGAGCACGCGCTGGTATTCCCGCTGCGCCTCGGCGTCGGAGATGTTCTCCTCCGGGCGGAAGGGGGCCGCCGCCAGTCGCTGCGCGGAATCACCCGCGAAGTCTCGCAGGGTGGCCTCGGTATCGACGTCGGGCGTGGTGCGGCCGCTTTCAATACCAGCCGTGTAGCCGCGCCGGAACAGGCCGATCTCGATCGGAATCAACTCGGACAACGGGCGGCCGTCGGCATCCGGGGCCGCGCCGGGCGCGCTTGTCGGGTCGGTTTTGCCACACACCACGGGCCGGGACGATCCGTTCGCGCCGCTATAGCCATTGATTCCGTTGGTCTTGCCCATCGTGTTCTCCTTGTTTCCCTTGATTGGCGGTCTCGTTACTCCAGGACGCTGCTCGCTCGCGGGATCTGACGTCCGCGCTACTTGGCCGCGCGGTACGCGACGCACGCGGGCTCAAACCGCACGCGATCAGGCGCGGTGAATTCGCGCCGGAACGCGCTCTCGACGACTTCCAGGGTGGGCAACTTGGCCGCGTTCCGTCCGATGTGCCGGGCGGACAATGAGCAGAAGCGCACGGTCACGTTCCGGTTCGCTATGCGTGGCTCAGTCTCGGCCCGCGCGTCGTTTGTGACATGTGGTCGCTTGGCCGGACGTAGTGCGGACATCACACGCGCGTCCTCTTCCTCAATACCGTCAGTCCGCACCACGACCTCGCAAGTGATCTTGTCGCGCTGGCACAGCTCGGCCGGCATGGTCTTCACCGCGGCGCTGACCGCACGGAAGATGGGACTTTCCTTGCGATTCGGGATCTGCGGGCACAACTTCTTCACGTCAGCGAGGAAGGCTTGGCGAGACTCCTCGTCGGCCGCAGCACCCTCCAGGATGCGCGTGCCCGACTGGTACTCCACTGTACCGAGGCGAGTTGGTTCGAAGCCGCTGGGGCGATCTCCGGTGGCAAAGACCGTCAAATGCAACTTGCCCACGCTTTGCTGCGCAGCCTCGTCCGCCAGTCGTCCCAGGTCCTCGCAGCGGGATGTCGGATTAGACGTCAGCGACGCGTCCACCACGATGGCCCGGTAGCTTTCGGGCACAGGAGGCGCCTTGCGTGCGAATACCCACAGTCCAGCCGTCCCGAGTACCGAGGCGACGGCCAGGGTGGCGATGATTTCGCTACGGGTGCGAGAGCGGCTTGTGTTCATGCAACCAAGGACTCAGGTCGAGCGCATTTGCTGACACCAAATCGAGGCGGGCACGGGAAAGGACAAGCTCGCGTCGAGCGCTGGAGGCCCTGCTCGCAACCGAAAACCGACGCGAGGTGAGCGTGCAGCCGATTCCAACTGGGAACCCAGAGAGAACTTACCCGTTCCTGAAGACTCTGCCCCAGCCGTTTCACAAGGCGCGCCGCAAGACGCTCGGCTTGGTCATCGCCGCCATCGCCGCCATCGGCCAGGCGCCGTCTGGGTCCCCTCGTCGTGTTTGCCTTTGATGATCCTTTGAGACTGGTCGTGCGTGGCTTGGTCGAAAGTTCCCGGCAGCAGCACCAGGAATGGTTCGAGCAACAAAGGCAGTGTGCAGCGCGCTTGCGTAGGAAGTCAGCACAGTCCAAGTGAATCCCCATCTGCTCGGTCGTCTATCTGGAGGCCCTCCAATTTGGAAAGCAGCGAGAGGATGCGCGACTGGCTCTCGAATACCTCGCGCAGCATGCCGTCGGAGACCCGCGCTGAATAGCGAGGTGGGGGCGAAACGACCTTGGGAGAACTCACGATGGGGCGATGGGGAAGCCTCTTGCAGCACGGGGTACCTCCAGTGATCGGATTGTGGCATCTCAGACCGCCGTCTGAATGAGCACGCCGCTCGTGTCGTCGGGAGCATCCCGTTCCTCGACTTTGGACTGGTGGAAGCGAGCCTTTTCTGCCAAACCGAGGTTGTTGGCAAAGACCGCCTTGACCTGGTCGATCCCGAGCACTTTGAAGAGACCGTCCGAGCAGAGCAGATCGCCCGGCCGAACCTCACGGAGAGTCGTCTCCATGGACAGATCAAGCTCGCTTTCCGTGCCTCCGAAGTAGCTGGTCAAGGGGCTGGCAGCGTCCAGATCGTTGAGCACCTGCTCATCCGCAAGCCGAAAGAACCTGTCTTCGCGTAACATCCACGCCTCTGAATCGCCGGCGTTCACGATGCGAAATCCGTCCTGCCAGTGCAAGAGCCTTACCAGGGTGGTTCCTGCGCCGAAGGCGTCGGGGCGTCTCGCGTGTGCGCAATGATCTCGACGTTTATCGCCTCAAGCAGCGTACTCAACCCCGCTCCGCCGTCCGGGGGCGGCAGGGCAAGGCGAGCGCGGATCTGCTCAAGCACGAAGGTGGACGCGACCTCACCCGCGCGTGTGCCAGCGATGCCATCGGCCACGAAGCAGCGGCACGTCAGTCCCCTCGCGGCGGTCGCAGACCCGCCCTCGAGGATTTGGTCTTGGAGCAGGATACGGTCTTGGTTCGCCGCCTTCGATGGCGCCTTGAGGGTAAAGCCTGCGACGTTGAACCACACGAACCACACGGGGTCGATTGTACACCATGACGTGGCGTGATACCCTGGCGGACGAAATGGCTTCGCCTCCGAAGTACGCTGGACCAGCCGCGCCGCCCACCGAAGCCTACAAGGAGGCGCGGAGCCCCCAGACCGAAGCCTACCGGGACGATAGGGCCGGTACACAGGCCTATCGGGACGGCGGCGGCTCGCCTTCGACCGAGGCGTACACGCGTGGAAGAGCGCCAGCGCGTTCAGACATGCAGGGTGAACTGCCCGTGGGCACGGAGGTCAAGCTTTCGTGCGGAACTGTTGCGGTGGAACAGGTCATCTCGCATGAGCGCGCGACCGGTGAGGCCGCCGTGTACCTGGTCGGTGACGGCCAGGGACGCAAGTACGCCCTCAAGCTCTACCACGAGTTCAGTGACGCCAGGGACGAGCCGAATCCGGTAGCACTCGAGCGCATCCAGGGAATTGAGGACCCCGACATCCTGCGACTGCACGCGTTCGGCACGGGAAAGGACAAGTATGATGGGCGCTGTTGGGAGCTAAGTGCATTTGCCGAGGGCAAAACGCTCCTAGATGTTCCGGACCTCGGCGCAAAGTACACGCCCGACTTCATCCGGAACTGCGTTGTTCCGCAGATCCTCAACGGAATCCAGAAACTACACAAGCATCAGATCATTCACTGTGATCTCAAGCCACAGAATATCTTCTACCTGGACAGTGACCAGCTTGACCTAGTCATCGGTGACTACGGATCTTCCAAGACCGCGGAAGAAGGATCCAAGAAGGAGGTATCATACGCATCGACGAACAAGGCGACTCCGCTGTACATCGCACCTGAGCAGGCGATAGGACTCATCGGCAAAGGGAATGACTACCACGCATTCGGGATGACTCTCGTCCACCTACTTTTCCCCAAGATGCTGAACAAGTCCGAATACGGCAAGATCCGGGAAAGGCAGTTCAACAAGAAACCCATCGTTATCGAATCTCCCGCGGAACACAAGGACATCGTTCAATTGATAGGCGGGCTCACTCTCCACGACGAGAGCCTTCGCTGGGGCGCGGCCGAGGTGCAACGGTGGCTTGCGGGCGAGAATGTTCCGGTCCGATATAGCAACGAGGCTGCCGTCGACCCGATCAAGCTTGGCCGGGACCGGACGATCCAATCGCCATCGGACCTGCTGGACTATGTCGAAACCAAGCCCGATTGGTACGAGACGTTGATCGCGGATGATGTGGGTTTCACTAGCTTGAAAAGGTGGGTTTCTCAGACGCGCGATTTGGAGCAGATGCGCGATTTCGACAAGCGCGTCCGGACCTGCCAGCAGGATAGCAAGGAATACGTTCAGGTGGCGATCCTACGCTTCTTCGAGCCTGAGCGTCCCATCATGGTGGATGGCCGGCGGTACGATCTGTGGGGGGCGGAGAACCTACTGGTGGAAGTCACGCGTCTGGTCCGTCATCTCGATGATCTCTGGAAGATCGTGGCCCTTGCGCAGTTGCGCTTCCATGTGTTCCAATTGGAGATGTCACTGCGGCAACTCGCCGCAATTGACGGACGCGGCGACGACGCCAAGCAAGTCTGCGGTCTGATTGAGGCTGCACTGCGAACCGTCGGAAATTGGTACGCGAGCCTCACGCAGGAACAAGTGCTTGAACTCGCGTATGCGTTCATGCCCGATCGGGGATTTCGCGATGGCAAGGGCACCGAGTGTCGTGACCTGGAGACGCTGGGGCTGTATTTCGCACGCACACCGGGCGCCTACGAGGAACAATGGCTCGCGGTCGAACGACACCGTTTTCTTCGGCAGCTCAATCGGGCTGATTTTCAGGACATGGACTACAGGACGTTCCTGTTCGGAGTGTTTCGCGAGCGGATTCGCTGCGGGTTGGAGCTGCAAGAGGTGAAGCAGAACTTTGTGGGCTATGAGGTGCTGTTTCGAGCCGGGCGCTCACTAACGGGTTTCTTCACGTCGAGGGGGATCACCAACAAACTGTTCGAAGTCAGCCAGAAGCCCGAGAGTGCGGTGGTTGCAAACCGGAATCTGTGGCTAGCTTCTCGCTTCTCTGGCCACGCGCTGGCCCGCCAACTCGAGGCCGAAGTCGTTGGTGTTGTGGCAGACGTCCACCGCCTTGGCGTTTCGACGCTAGATGTCGCATCCCGGAGGGCATTCCAGAGGGATCTGTTCAAGTTCGCCCGATCAGCAACCCGACCATTTCGTGTCGCAGCGTTTGCAACTCTGGCAGTGATCGCAACGGTGAGCGGGATCATAGTTGCCTCCTCCATCAGCGCAGGCTCACGTGACCGCGAAATCGATAGGCGGCTCAAGGTTGTTGAGCAGGCCTCGCTGCAACAAAACTGGACCGCTGCGTTGGAGGAGCTGGATAGCCTTAGGGAGCAGTTCAAGAGCGATCTGCTTGCGAACAACGCGGGGCGACGGTTTAGTGGTCTTGCGTTGACGGCCTGCCGCAGCGTACTGGGAAAGAAGTGGGACTCCTCGAGCCCAAGCACCGCCTTCGCCGAAGTAACTGGGCACGGGTCCTGCGAGAGCGTCCGCGGGTCCATGCGAGAGGACGTCGCCGGGCGCGTGTTTGCAATGGGCACCCAGCCTTCCGCACTAGACAGAGCCGGTGATGCTGCGGTACGGGAGGCTATCGCCCACTTCCGCGCATCACCGCGATCCGTCGATCAGTCGAGATGGCTTGATCTGGCAATGCTCTGCCACGGGGGCCAATGGACCGCATCCGGCTCGCAGTCGAAGTCCGGAGAGGTCGGGATGATCTTCAAAGACAAATACAATATCTCTGTTCGCGCCGTGGATGTGGCCTGGAGCCCCCCCGCGTCGGCGCGCTTCGCATTCGAATACACTCTCCACGGCGAGACACACGGGGTGAACGTGTTTTGCGCTCCCAGCTTGTTCGCGAATGGCCGCGAGTACAAGCCGGTTGACAGGTCGTGCAGTAGATTCACGGCAGACAACCAAACCCTTCGGAATGAGTTCACCTACGCGCTGCCGCCGGCCGCTCTGCTGACGACAACAATGCGGTTTGACGCGTATAGCGATTTGTCGTTTATGTTGCGTGTGGCGGCCAATAGTCCCGATCCGCCATCGTCGTGTACCGACGTGGTCCCGTTGACCGACTTCCGCACGGTCAGTCAACGCCGTTCAGCCCCGACGCGCGTGGTGCGGCCGACGAGTGGGTTGGCAGGGCAGGAAGCGGGCAGTGCTCAACCCGGAGTGTCGGCGGGGGCTGTTGATCCGGCGGAGCTACAGGGGGCGTGGACAGGCAACCTGCAAGGTGGCGGCCAGATCAAGCTGATAGTGGAAGATGCGAGCAGTCGCATCGTCGAGGCGACCGCCACGACCATGACCAGCGACGGTGAGTTCAACACGTTGAAGCTGCGTGGCCCGCTGAACGGAAGATCGTTGGTGCTGCGGGCTGATGATGGTTCACGCCTATCCGTCAAACACAAAGACAGCGGGGCCGGGGAAATGCTCGCCGGCAGCTGGCAAGTGAAAGGCGGTCCAAGATTGTCTTGGACCGGGAAGAAGCGATGACCAACCGGTCGCTGGCGACAGTATCCTTGGTCCTCCTCGCGGCCATGTCTGCAGCCTGCATCAATGTGACGAGTGAGGCGGTGAGCAAGGACGAACAGGCCAGGACGTACGTCCGCAGGCAGCCCGCAAGCAAGGACGAGCCACGGATAGCGGTCTCCGGCAGTGGAACGCGCCTTGTCATCACGGCGCGCCGGCAGCCCCTGTGCACGGAAGAAACCGTTGAGGTGTCCGAACGAGTCGAGGTGACAACTACCAAACCTGCTGCTGACAAGGACAAGGATTGGTTGGGAGGCTGCTGGATTGCAGGGGTGCTCGGTGTGGGAACTGGTGTGGTCAGCCTGGCGATTTCGCCTGCTCTCTCCAATAAGCACACGACCGACGACCAGGGCAAAGACGCGGGAAGTGATCGGCAAGCAGCGTACATGGTTGGGCTGGCGGGCCTGCTTGTAGGCGTGCCAACGCTCTTGGCCGCCATCATCGACCAGAGTAGACTCGGAACAAGTGAAAAGCGAGGTGCTCCGAGTGAGAGCGTCACTGCAACGCGGGATGTCCCATGTGGTGATGGTCATCCAGTCCCCAACGCTCAGATCACCGTGTCCGGGTCCGTGGAGTCAGCGGTCGCGGGCCAGACGAACTCGCAGGGGCAGGCAGAGCTTGACCTTCGATCTTTGCCGAATTTTGTCCGAGAGGAAATTGCCAATCTGGGCCACTTTGTCGTGGCAATTGACGGTCAGGATCCTGCGAGAGCCGAATGGTCTTTGCCCGAAGCAACCGTGGCTATTCTGCGCAACGAAGCGCCAACACAGGGCCCGACCAGCGGCAGCGCACCACTGACTCCGCTGTCAGCATTGGCGTCTCCGATTTCTGGGGTCATCCACCTTGAGAAATGTGAAGTGGATGACGGTCGGAAGAGCCGGATGGATCTGGCAATGGGTAACGGCAACGGACAGATCGATCGGGAGGAGATGGTCGAGATCACCTGCCAGCTAAAAAACACCGCGTCCACTGAAGTCGGCGATTTTCGACTGGAGCCCGTGAGCGGCAACTCCGATGTGATTCTTACGAAACTCCAGCCCCTCAAGCTGCCAGTGTGGCTCTCTCAAGCTGTGCATTCTGTGACCTTCGGCCTTTCGGTCAAGAAGAAGTATGATCTTCTCGAGTCCGCCCCCCTGCCCGTGAGCATTCGTGTTACTCAAAACACGGGTCGCGTTGTGGCAGACGTGCCGCTCGGGTTGCGCCTTGGCGGACTTGGGAGATAGCGGCCAGGCTTCGCTGGGACAAGGTCGGTGTCGGAGCTCGATGGACTGTGGGCGGTTGCTTTGAGGGGAAATCACGCTTCTCACGCGTGACGCCATCGGATAGTATCGCCGTCGATGGCGCCGCCGCAGCCCCAGCAACGCACGCTACGCGAAGCGGTCGCGGCGCTTGTGGCAGCGCCGCGTGATCGCGCGCTGCTGGGCGAGGTGGCCGGGCTGTCCCTGCCCTATGTGGAACAAGGGGTGCAGTACATGCTGGCATCGGTGGCAGACGATCCGCGATCGCTCGGCCAGTACGATCAGTTTGTCGGGGAATTTCTGGCTGAAAAGTTCGACGATTCGAGGTTCATCGTCATGCTAGCAGGGGCAGACGCGCCCGGGCCGTTTCTGGCAAGAGCCGCGCACAACTTTGCGGCTTCGTCCCTTCGAAAGACTGGCTTGCCCCGCGACACCCAGGGGCTGGGACCAGGCCGAGCGCATGACCCTGACGAACCGGGGGTGTCATGTCACCCTGACCCCTCGCCGGGCCAGGAGGAGCTTGCTTTGGCGGTCGAGCGGACTACAGCCATGCGATGGGTTCTCGACGAGTTGCCGATCGACGAGCGCGTGCTGTTGAAGGTGATGTACGCCTGCGATTCCGCCCTGGACGACGAAGAGCTGCGTTTTCTCGCGGACAGACGCGGCGTTGCTTCCGAGGTCGTACGTCGGGAGATCGCAGCGCGGGCAGAGCGCAGCGAGGCGCGGGGACTTGAGCTGGCGCGATCGGTGGACGAGCGCGCGGGCTACGTCTCGGAGTTGCGCGAGCGGCGTCGTCGCTGCGCCCGCATCATCGCGGAGGTGGACGGCGAGCCGACGTCCGACGTTGCGCCGGGCATCCTTGAACTCCACGTCAGCGACCGGAAGGCCCGCGGCGCGTCCCCTGAGTGGCGTAGCAGTCAACTGGCGGCGCTGGACACCCGCATCGCGCAGCAGGAGCGCCTGCTGGAGCAGGAATACGCCAAGCTTGCGGACCCGTTGCATGGACGCCCGAATTACCAGGAAGCCGCATTGCTGTTGGGATACGTGCGGATCGATGATGGTGCCGAACACATCAAGACAGCAGCCAATACCGCGCAAGTCGATGTCAAGCGGCTGCTAGCCAAGGTAGGGCGTGGCTTTCGCGATAGGGGGGAAGAATGAGGTCGGCGGCGACCAGCGGTGTGCAGTGGAAGATCGCTCCCTTCGGGGTGCAGAGCTTCCAGAGTCAGAAGATGGAGCGGCACCACGTCAAGAAGCATGTCCTGAACCCCGACGAGCAGTGGGCTACTCTGTCCGTCAACCTGGCCAAGGCTGTGTTCCGAGCCACGGCCGCAGCGTCTCCCTCGCAGCTAGACGATCTCATGGATGCCCTTGCGCACGCGTATGTCGGCTTCGTGCAGACCCATACCTGCGAGCCAAAGAATATCGGTGCAGTCGGGACCGGCCTCCACCTTGACGAAGGGCGGTATCCGATCCGCGTGGTTCACGCCTGGACCCGACTCGGGCTGTATGTTTCTTTTCAGTACTTGAACACTGCCCCGTCAGTTCTCATGACCGCTATGCGTCCCATACCCAGATTGATGCAACCGCCATTTACCCAGGAGAACTACGTGTACCTGGCGCGCAAGAAGTACGTAGACAGACAGGACTGGTAGCCGGGAGTGGATCCCACCGGACGATACCAACCATGAGCCGCATCCAGGACTTGACCGACCATCTTTACGACTTGCTCGACCGCACGGGCATGGAGCGGAACGACTTCATCGCCCTGGCTGTGATTGGCGAGTCCCACCGACAGGCACTGGCCCTTTGCGGCGAGGCGCCACCGCGGGCGACGGAGGTCCACCAGCGCTGGTTGGCGCGCTTGAAGGAGATTGCCGCAGACAAGACGCGAACTTGGCTGGTGACGTTTTCTGAGCTGAACGAAGATTTGAACTCCGTGTGGCGGGAACTGAAGGAAGCGGCTAATAAACCCGATGTCGGGGCTTGCGCGGACGCGTTCGACGGCGTCGAGGAGGTCATGGCTGTAGCCACGGTCTGTGCCCACATCGGCTGGCTGCGGGCACAGGAGTTCGAGGAGCTGGCATCGCGCGCAGAGACGGAGGCGCGCAAGCTGGCTCCCAGGATGCCGGAGCTATGGGAATACGCGTATCAACGCTACGCGAGAGCCCTTCCCGATGGCGAGTTTCCTCGATCCCATGCTTGGCTCGAGCTTTTTGCGCGGCTGGCCCCGGTTCGCGTAGCTATGGCATCGGCCAGTCGATTGTACTCGCCGGAAAAACGCGCCCAGGTCGCTCTTCGTGCGGTCAACAAGATTCTGCTGCCTGACACGAGCAGCGTTTGGGAGACGTTGAAGGCGGCTCTCGCGCCGCCGGCTGTCCGCCGTGCGGTTCGGGGCACACAGCAGGTTGTCGCCTTCGTGCGCTGTAACCTCGATCGGGTTCTCAGCGGTGTGCAATTGGACGCATTCCGCGAGTATGTTCGGAATCTTGCTGTTGTTCACGTGCCCGGCGCCGGTGTTCCCCTGACGGCAGCTGCCCCGCAGAGTCTTAGGAAGGAATTCGACTTTCAGGGCGGCATTGATATCGAGGTCCATCTAGTGTGGACGTCGGCGGAATTGACTGTGACCTACAGAATTGATCCCCCCCAAACCGGCGCACTGGTTCTCTTTCTCGAAGACGCAAAGACCGGCGAGCCACTGGCCTCTGTTGCGGTGCCTGCGGATGTGGACAGCGAGAAGACCTGCTCCGTGTCAACGAAAGAGCTGGGCTTCGATCCAACGGCGAGACTGTGGCAGCTTCGGGTGATGCTTGCGTAGACCGGAAGCAGTCCCGCGCATCGTTTTCCCGAATGTCGAGGGCGACCGGGCGAGGCCCATAGAGATCTCGGTCCGAACGCCCAACCCGATAGATCCGGCGCGGCAGAGCCAGCTTACTGCTGCCGAAATCGAAACCCTCCATCTAGACGATATCATACTGGCCTGCATGAGTCTGCGGATACCCCGCCTGCGAATCCTCCGTTCGTGGAGTGTTGATTGGGGTGGCGGCGCGCGTCCGACGCTGAACGGGCGCTCTGCGCAGCTTGCCGGGGTACTGGCCTACCTGGCTGGCGTGCGTGGAAGAAACGGGACGCGTCTGCGCGGTTGGTTGCGGGACACGCCCACGGTGTGGGCCACTGGTTCACTGCGACTGCTGGAGGATCCCGCTGATCCGCAGGTTGAGCCGTGGAGCATTGACGGGGCCTTACCCGATGCGACCATGCTTTGCAAGTTCGAGGCGTTCGCCGCGTCGGCTGCGCGCGTATTCTTCGTGCCGAAGTCGGAAGTTCCCCACATCGGGCCCAGGGCCAATCAGACTGGCATCCAGGTCGTGAGCGTTGCTGAGTTCGGGCGCCTGCTCAAGGGCGCGCTGGACGTCAGCGTGCGATACGTCGTCGCCGTCGATGTCTCCGAATTGCGTGCGATGGTGGATGCGGTGCTTGAGGGGGTCTTCCCCCGCGGCCCTGGCTTCTGGCTCGCGAACGCCTTCACAGCGGTGCGCGTTCCCTGTGGCGTGGTGGCCGCTTGGCTTGCCTTTCGCGGGCAGTTCAACGACGCGGCCTCGCTCTATGTTGCTGGCCTGCTGACCGATGTCGCCGATGGCGTCGCCGCACGCTACCTCCACGGCACTAGCGAGTTCGGCAAGAAGTTCGACAGACAAACGGACATGGCCTTCAACTTCGTCGTCGGACTAGGCATGATAGCTGGCTGGGCGCACTCGCCCCACGGTATAGCGAAGACGGTTGCGCTTCTTGCGCTCACAGTGGGGCTCATGGCCGCATCCAGGCTGCTCGGCGCCCAACCCGGCTCCGGCGTCGCCAAACTTCGCAGCGGATGGATCCGGGCAGTCTTGCTCGTGTTCATCGTCCTGCACATGGACTGGAGCCTCAGTGCGGCTAGGCTCGTCTCTACCACCGTCGCCGCCCTTGCCCTTGTGGGAGTCTCTTTGTACGAAATCGACCAAGTCTGTCGAGATGTCCCGTCGGGAAGAAGGGGCTGGCTTAGGAAGCGGCCCAAGACCGAGTGAGCCAGAAAAGATCAACACGCGAGGTCACTCTTGACACCACGATCTCCATCGTCAGTCCAATCGCCGGTGCCGACAGCACGCCCATGCACGAGTCACCTTGAGAAGGCGGCAAGCTTCTGGGCTATGTCCGAGATTTCCCATTCCTCTCCCTCTCCGGAGCTAATTGCCCATGCCATCCAATCCGAAAGGGCCCTTTTTGCGTCCTCACTTCTTCCGGCGCGCTCATAGGCGTCGGCGGCAAACTTGAGGTCATACCAGTCCATATCCTCCATCTTCTCGGACACGCTGTGACTCCAGAATTCGTCATACGCATTGGCTGCATCTTCCCAGCGTCCAAGGCTTGACAGGTACAAGGCAATCCAATGAAGAAAACCGGACCTCGTGCCGGGAGTGTGCCCTTGCATTGACAACCGGCGCTTCAACTCAACGACTGCCCACGAGATCATCGCGATTCTCCGTGGGTTTTCCCCGCCGCCTGGGATACATTCCGCATTGACCCGCTCCGTAATCCATTTGCGGTGCAAATTCGGATTGCTCGGTTCCTTGGCTACCTGAGCCTCAAGTTCTGCAAGCTTGCGAGCTTTATCCTCGGGAATAGGCATCGTAGAATCTCTTTCTCACGGTTGTACCCACCAGATACTGTGCCTGCAGCACAGACGCGCAGCATACCCTATCGCGTGCCGCCTGCCCGAGCAAGGGCCTGCCGAGCGGCTGCCGAGCAGCTGTGCTTGATCGTGCCGGCGAATCCGCAGGCGAGAAGATGCGTGGCAAGACGACCAGGCCCGATCGCCGCCATTCTGAAACGGTTGGTCGATCTGGGACCTGTTGTCAGAAAGGCACCCGACCCAGCGGACCGAAAGTGCGCTCTGCGCCTGGTCTCGGAGGGACTTGACAGTGCCCTCGCTTGCTGTGATGGTCACCGTGGTGTTTGCCGCTCAAAGAAAGGATAGCAACAATGTCATCAGTGAATTGTTCAGCATCAGGCTGCAAGAATACGGACCAGGGTGGGAAGATCTTCTTCCAATGCAGTGCCTGCGGGCGATGGTGGTGTTCGGATCATGCGCACGAAGGAAAGCAGTGCGTCTGCAAGAAGGGCTACCTGCATCGGTAGGCAGCATCGCAGCCGGTTCGCGCTAGCACCGCCCACAGTCGCCGTGGCCCGACAGCCGGCGCAGCATGCTGAGTTTGGTCCCGCAGCGGATGCAGAGGCCTGAGCGGCGCCGTTCGATTTCCAGCATCTCACGATCCAATTGTCTTTGTGCAGCCTCGGCCGCCTCCCTGGCTTTCCGCTGTCGCGTTTCAGCCGCCTCTTTGGCCTTGCGCTCCTGCTCCTCAGCCGCTTGTCTGGCCATGCGTTCCCGTTCCTCGGCCGCCTCCGTGGCCTTCTGCCTGACCGCCTGGATGCGTTCCCAGCCGACGCGGGGCAAGACGCCTTCGACGGGCACATCCCAGACCACGATAGCCCCGTAGTAGGGACACGTACAGGCGAACAGTGCCCCGTCTGGGCCGAAGGTCCCCGAAAAGACAGAAGTGTGGCACTTGTCGGGGTCGGAGAGTGTGGCGAATTCGCGAAGCTTGTATGTGTCCCAAAGATCGACGATACACCTTTCGCGGCCGCCGCTGGCAAGTAGTGAACCGTCAGGGCTAAAGATGATGAATTCAACTCCGTCGGAGTGTCCGACCAGCGTAGCGACTTCACCACGCTCATGCACGTCCCAAAGCTTAATGGCACTGCAACCGCGTGCAGCAGCTGCGGCGAGCCGCGAGCCGTCTGGACTGAAGGCGAGCAACATGAATCCGTCGGCGTGCCCAGCCAGCGTCGCGACTTCGCGGTGCTCACGTACGTCCCAGAGTTTGATGCTACTGGGACTCCCGAATTCTACATAGGCGAGCAACGAACCGGTAGGGCTGAAGGCCCCCCATTGACACTTGGGGAAGGCGACAATTTCGCGGCGATGGTGGACATCCCAGAGCTTGACGGTATTGTCGTTCGAGGTACCGGCGAGCAATGCGCCGTCTGGGCTGAAGGCGCCCACCGAGCACATGGGGAAGGCGGCGAGTTCGCGGCGCGCGTGGACGTCCCAGAGCCTGCCGCTATCGCCGCCGCTTCCGCTGGCGAGCAGAGTGCCATCTGGACTGAAGACGACAGAATAGACCTCTGCAGGGTGGGACGCTAACGTGCAGAGCTCGCGGCGCTCGTGCACGTCCCAGAGCCTGACGCTACCGCTCTTCCGATCACCGTCCCCGGTTGCGAGCAGCGAGCCGTCAGGGCTGAAGGCGATGCAATGGACGACGCCGTAGTGCCCAGTCAAGGTAGCGAGTTCGCGGTGCTCGTGCACGTCCCAGAACGTGATGACCTGCTTGCCGCCAACGCCTCGACAGGCGAGCAACGAGCCGTCCGAGTTGAACGCGCCATAATATCCGTCATAAGTCCCGAAGAAGTTGTCTAGCTTCCGGGCCGAACCCGTCCGCCTGACGTTGGCCGAAATGCGGTCGATTGCGGACAGAGCGTGCTGGCAATCGAGCAGGGTATTCCGCGCGAGCATCTGCTCGATTTTGGCGAGTAATGCGTCGATGTCTCGTCGATCCGATTGGGCCTCCTCGCCGATGAAGACGTATGAGTCAATCTCACGCCGCTTGGCGACTAGCGCTTCCCTGGTTCGGGAAAGAAACTCGTCACGGAGCCTCGTGAGCGACGCAGTTACGGCTGTGTGCATTGCGGCAAAGATTCGGTCGTCCATCACCCGCAGGCCGTACTTGCCGTCAGTCGCGACCGCCATCTGGAGTGAGGCGATCGCCTCCTCGGTCTTGCCGAGAAGTGCCAGGCCGGAAGCGGCCTGATAGTGCGCCTGTCCCAGAGCGGGTCGCAGGGCTGCGGCAGCCAATGCATGACGAACCGATTCCTCAAGCCGTCCTCGAGAGCCAGCCGCATCGCCCGCAAGCTGAGCCTCGCTGGCAAGTAGGAAACAAGCGATCGCAGCGTGAAGGAGTGCCTCGCCGGTGCTCGCCGAGGCCTCGGGCAGGAAACTAATCTCGGCCCTGCCGAACCGGGCAGCCAGCAGGAGGTGATTCCGGGCTTTCTCAAGGTTGACAACGTCGTCGTCATCATCCTTTCCGTAGAGATAGAGCCGTCCAAGCTGAAGCTGGGTCAGAAAGTCGGTGTCGTTCTTCTCTTCCGACTTCAGGAAGGCCTCGAGCGCCTTGTCGAGCAGGCCCCGTTCCAAGCGCTCACACCCGGCCCGGAAGAATTCCCGGGCCTGGGTGAGGGTTGGGTTTTCCAGCGTCTTGTGGATTGCGTCGAGACGTTCGACCACACCCAGAAGCAGTCGGCTCTGGACTTGCAGCTGAGTCACAATCAGCCCCATATTGTAACTGAAGGTGGCGTTCAGATCTTCGATGGATGAACGCACGTTATCCAGTCCCTGGGATACCAACCTGAAGCCCCAGTCCAGAGTCCGGTTGACCGCGTTGAAACCACGACCGAACTCATCGGTGAGCGCCTCATTGCTAGCGACGACGGCCTCGGTCTGGTCCGAAATCGCGGTACAGGTGGCCGCCGTGGACGACTCTATTGATCCCGCGACACTGGCACCGGCACTTCTGATTGCACCTGTGATGTCACGGACAAACGAGTTGGCTTGGAGGTAGTCGGAGTACGTTGTTCGGCCAAAGGGGTAGTACACTGACATTCATTCACCTCCGAATGGGAGCGTCTGCGGTCTGCCTGATCTGTAGATGATTTGAGGCGGGAGCCATGGTGGCTTCTTCTCTCAGGTTGCCATACGGTAGCATGTTCCGCGGCTGGCCAATTGGGATGGGACGCCTTTCTGCCTCGCCCGTCGGGGAGCTTCAGAGCCCCAGTCAATCTGCGTCCAAGGGTCTGATACGGTCGCCGTCGGAACGGACAGGACACGCTTCCGAGCGGTCATTCGGTGACGGCTCCCCCGCCTGCCTTGCGCTGCTTGCGTAGCGCCTGCACGAGTTTCATGTTCTCCAGGTCGGGCGTGCCCTTCTTGGCGACATCTCGCGAGGCATTGGGATCGAAGGCCGGCCGATTCTGAAGGGGGCTGCCTTCGCAATAGTAGAACCAATCCTGCGCACCGGTGTTGAGACGGCGACCGTAGCGCGCCAGGGGTGCGTTGATGAGGAAGCCGAGTTCCTCCGCGGTGAGCGACTTCATGTCGTCGTCCGTGAGCATCTCCCCAGAGAGAGCCTTGGTGACGGCCGCAAGCAACTCTTGGCGCACGTTCTTGCGGACCACGAGTTCGTCGGACCAGGATTTCGCTTCCTTGTTGTCGGGATTCGCCACTCTCGCCTCGGCAAACATGCGTTCGGCTTCGTCCCAGTTGTTGCGGGCCGAAGCAATGCGCCCAAGGTTGCGGGCCGCAGAAGCCTTCACCTGGGGATCTGTGGCCAGGTCGAGCGCTTTGCGTGCGGCTTGTTCTGCGCCAGTATAGTCACCGCGGCCGCAAATGTCATACGCTGCCCGGTAGGTGGCGAACCCGAGTACTGACCAGGCCTCTGCACAACCGGGGTCGATCTGGGTGGCTTGCCTGGCCTTGTCGACTGCCTCGCGGAACCACGCGGTATCAGTAGGTTTCTGCGCCTTCTTTGACGAAAGCTTCAGCGCGGCGGCGAGGGGTTCGCCATTCGCGGGATCGCGAGCCTTGGAACAAGGGACGTCGCCCTGTCCGCCCGGCGTGTTCACCGCCGTGCCAGGGGTGGGCGTCGGACTGGCGGCCGGCCCCCGCGTCCAGCGCCGCAACTCACGGTGCATGGGGCCGCTCTCCTCGAGCCAGACGAGAATGCTGGCCGGGTTCTCGACAAAGTAGGCACAGCCACGCTGGACCGCAGCGGCCTTCAGGGCGGGCCTATCCGGGAGCGGCGCGCATACCCAGACGTTTTGAGGGTTCAGGGCAAAAACGAAGCTCGATCCACGCCAAGACCAAGTCAGCTGAGTATCGAGCTTGGATTGTGAATCGTCGCGCAAGTCGGTGCAGTTGGCCTGAAAGCGAGCCTTGCCGTCTCGAAAGAACGTGTAGCGCGCATTCTCGCAAGTTTCCCGTGAGCCACCTTCGTCATCGAGAACCACCTCCCTCCACTCTCCGACCATGTTCGGAACTGGCGTATCAACTGCCGCACGGCTGCCCGCCGCAAGAGAAGGCGCCGGCTGCCCTAGTCGGGGTGGCGTCTGGGAGAACGCGCTCCCAGTATCCATTCTTGCTCTTCTCGTGGCGCCCTGGTCGCCAGGGTGCCAATTGGAGAGCAGAAGGAAAGCCAGCGGGAAGTACAACAGGACCGCAAAGCGTGGGGCCCACCATCGCGCGCGATGCCCGAAGGTCACCGACGACGCCACGCCCGGGTCCGGAGCAGCCGGGGTCGGACGTTGTCCCATGGTTTCAGCCAGGGCGGCGCCTCGTACTGCGGTGGCCACGAGGCCAACCAAAAGAAGGTGCTCACGTATGAGATCGCGGTGGCTCGGGGTTGTCCACGTCTTTGCGTAGTCAAGGCGGGCAAGCAACGAGGTTCCGAAGCACCAGCAGCCATACCACCGATCATTCTCCCTTATG
>Ga0182017_10001005_pt1 | contig 22105 bp, 13 predicted proteins | sample 712E3DmetaG_FD_120492 | JGI IMG/M metagenome (GOLD analysis project Ga0182017, IMG submission 120492) | Permafrost microbial communities from Stordalen Mire, Sweden - 712E3D metaG | ecosystem: Environmental > Terrestrial > Soil > Wetlands > Permafrost | place: Sweden: Stordalen | collected... | reverse complement strand
TTACGACAACCTGCTGGCCGAAGCTTCCGCCGCCTGGAATGCCCTCACCCCCGAGCGAATCCGGTCGCTCTGCAGAACCCGCTGGATCGAGCGCAAGAAATAAACAGGATGCGTATCAGTTCTCAGCTATCAGCAAGAGCGGCGGGGGATCACGCGGAGATGACGGCGTAGACACGCTCTCCGAGGCGGCGCGCCGACGTGTACACGTCGATTGGCGAAAGGTGCTTGCCCTGGCTCGTCCCCCAGGCGCCCAGATGTTCCGCGGCCCCCTGCTCGGTGCCCGTACGGAAGGCCTCATTGATGGGGCTGCCTGCCGGCACCCGCATGTTCGGGATGAGCATCAGCCCGGCGGCGGTAGCCCGCTTGCTGTACGCTTGGGGCTTAATTCGCAGCGCGCGATCAGCGTCGGGAGAATGGGTACGACCGCCGTATTCGGCCGTGAGAAGTGCAGCCGGAGCGGGCCAGTGCTTGACGACCGCGTTGGCGGCGGACAAGAGGCTCGCCGAGGGAGCATAGTCCTGACGAATGGCATCGATTACGTTGAAATCGAGTCTCGCATGCCGCATGCGCTGCCGTTTGATCAGCGGAAGAAAGGCGGGGCCATAGAAGGCAATCTCGGCCGCCACGGAGTCGATCAGCGCCTCGACCGGGTTCGTTGCCTCGAATCGGTGGCGCCGGAACGGCAGAATCCCCTGGGGCGGCTCAGCGATTCGGTGCGAGATTTCATGGAAACGATTCCAGTACGCGCGCGCACGCGAGCCCTGCAGATTCAGGACGGCGACCCAATGGTCAGGTTCATCGTGGGTGGCGTACATTCGTTCGAACAGGAGCGCATCAACTTCCGGTCGCAGTTCGGCTCTTAGCTGCGCGAAGCCGATCTCCCTTTTGCCTCGGAGGTAGCGTTCTTCGATCTGCTCAACGTCATCCGCATCGTGCACTTCCTCGAACGTCACGCACAGGTGCTTACCGAGGGCGAGGCCGATCTGTTCGCCGGTACACGGAAACAAGTTGTCGATGATCGGAGCGATGCGGGTTAGGCAGGCGGCGGTCACGTCGGCGTTGAAGCTGGAGTCTGGATATCGCGCTCGGACCTTAAGGTGCTTTGCAATCGCATCGAGGCGCATCAGGTCCTGATCGGTGGGTTTTCGACATCGCGCCATGCGACTGCTCCTAGCTGTCCGGCAGGTAGTCCTGTACCTGCTTGTAGAACTTGATCCACTCTTCCACGCCCCATTCGGCAGGCTCCTCCGGTGATCGACGCGCCGTCAACGACTGCCTGCCATGAAGCAGCGTGAGCGTCGCGCGGTGTGAGAGGTTCAGTTGCTCCGCCGCTGCGGACAGGGCCGCGGGGATCTCTACGACGGCTTGGGCGGCGGTGTCGGCATCCTCAGCCAGCAACGCATCGACCGCGATGCCCAGCCCTTCGGCAATCTGAGACATCTTGTCGACGGAAACGGCAGAAAGGCCGCGCTCGACTTCCGAGAGATAGCCGGGGCTGATCTGGGCCCGTCTCGCAAGTTCTTGCACGGTCATGCGTTGCGCGAGTCGGAGCCGCTTGATCCGCCTACCGATCTCGCCCCGGTCATACCTGTCTGCGGGCACGGGCCTTCCTCTCACTTTTTCCTGAGGCGCACTTGGCGCAATCGCCAGGACGAATATAATCGCCACGGCGAATATCGAAATCGCCGTGGCAACGTAGCCACTCGGTAGCGAATTTACCGTCGGCCTCGGGGCTTGTCCAGAGGCCAGCAGGAGAATCGAAATGGAAATCGTTGAGCAGCAGAAAGACATGGTGATGTCGCACGACGCCGAGGCGAAGTGGGCGGTGGTCGTGGAAGATCGGCTCGCGCCGATGCCGCGGCGGCTCGTGAAAGCGCGGGACATTCTGCATCAGGCGGCCGCTCCTCCGGGCATGCGCTTGGTGCGGGACCTCAATAGCCCAAACGACGTGGCCTTCGATCCGGAGGAGGTCGTGGATCTGGCTGCCGGGAATGTATTCCGCTTAGTCGCGGCGTGCGCGACGAGCCAAGCGGGTTCCCGTGACGCACCGCCAAAGCTGGCCTTCGTCGTGGATGACCGATGGGAGGTCACCGTCCAGCCGCGGCAGACCGGCCAAACCCTGCGCGCCCTGCTAGCGGTGCCTGACGACGTCGCGCTGTTCCGCGATTTCGAGTCCCCTCGCGATGAACGGATTGAAGACCACGAGCGAGTCGAGTTCGCCGATGGGCCGGTGTTTGTCACGCGCGCCGCAGCGCCGCCGAGGTTCACGATCATCGTGCAGGGCACTCCGCATGAGTGGTCCAAGCGCCGGATCACGTACACGGAAGTCGTGACGCTGTTCGACCCGCAATACCCGCAGCACCCCGAGATCACGTATTCGGTGACGTACAAGAACGGGCCGGCACAAAACCCAGAAGGGATTCTGGCGCCAGGCGCCTCGGTGAAGGTCAAGGACAGAATGGTGTTCAATGTTTCATCAACTAGTCAATCATAACGACGACATTCGGCGGCTGGTTGAGAAGGGCTACGCGGTCGCGTTTGATGATCTCAATTACCTGCTCATCCGCGACGTTCCGTATCTGGATCACGAGCGCAAGCTCCAGATGGGCGCGATCGTCACGAAATTTATCGATCGCGGAAACAACCAAATCGCCCAGGATGACCATCAGATCTTCTTCGCCGGTTCCGTTCCGCATGATCTGGATGGTCGCCCCATTCCCAACCTGGGAGGCGGTCCGGCGACGCTGCCGTTGAGCGAGGCTAGCCAGGACGTGACGGTACAGCGCTCATTCTCAAACAAACCCAAAGCCGCCGGGAAATTCCGGGACTTCTTCGAGAAGATCGAGAGCTACGTCACCATCATTTCAGGGCCGGCTATCGAATTGCACCAAGCCAATCCGCTGACGTTTCGCGTCGCGGACGAGAACAAGTCCACATCGCCGTTCAAGGTGCGCGACACGCTCACGAGCAGAGCGGAAATCGGCGATCTGGCGGCGAGGTTTGAGGACGACGTCGTGGCCGTGATCGGTCTCGGCGGCACTGGCGCATACTTGCTGGACTTCCTGGTGAGGACGCCTGTACGGGAGATCAGGGCATTCGATTCGGATCGATACTACGTGCATAACGCCTTTCGGTCGCCGGGAGCGCTCGATCTGGCGGAGCTCGGTCAACCCAAGGCCGAAGTATACCGGTCGCGTTACGACAACTTCCGGGCCGGCCTCAGTGTGACTCGGAAGTTCATCGACGCCTCGAGCGCTGAGGAACTTGCGGGCGTGACCTTCGCGTTCGTCTGCGTCGATAAAGGGTCGTCGCGGGCGGGCATCTTCGAGCTGCTCCTCGCGACGGGAATCCCGTTCATCGATGTCGGCATGGGCCTCAACCGCAAGCAGGGCGCCCTCGGTGGAATGCTGCGCGCTACATACTACTCCGTGGAACATGGTCGTGAGACGCGCGACAAGCGGCTTGCGGAGCTTGCCGACACGTCGGATGACCTGTACAGGACGAACATCCAAGTCGGCGAGCTCAACGCACTCAACGCCTGCCTCGCGATCATCAAGTTCAAGCAGTTGCGGGGTTTCTACTTCGAAGAGGTACCGTATTACCATCTCCTGTTCGGGGTCGGCGACCTGAAGGTTCAGGGCGATGCAGAGACTGGACAGAATTGAGCTCGTTCGGGCTCGGTACATCCCGAAGCAGTTGAAACCTGGCGTACTCTACGTCTCAGAGGAATACGGCGCCGCCGTGCATCTCTGCGCCTGTGGCTGCGGGGCGAAGGTCAGCACGCCTCTGGGCCCAACCGAATGGGCGCTGGAAGTGACTGCCAGTGGTCCGAGTTTGACGCCATCGGTCGGAAGCTGGCAGCTTACTTGCCAGTCGCACTACTGGATACGCGAGGGAAAGGTCCTCTGGGCAGGAGAATGGTCCACCGCCCAGGTCGAAGCTGGACGGCACGCAGAAGACGAGCGGCGACGCGCCTATTACGCCGCCCTTGGCCGTGAGCGCGCTGGATTCCTGAAACGGTTCTGGCGCTGGGTCAAGATGCTATTCGAATGATGTTCGCGGCGCGTCACGGTGAGTAACCGTGCAGTTACGTTCAGGTGCGCCAAGCGCGCGCTCGCCCGAGCCGCGATTTTGACCCCGCCAGCCGATCCCGGCGCGCCGGGATGCCCGAGCCTGGGGTAGCGCGCGGTAGTGAGTTTGGGCACCTTCGGGTGGCGCCCCGGAAACGCCCATCATCCCGCCCGCCCCCCGCTGCCCAATCTAAAATCCAATCCCGGCGCGCCGGGACAAAATCCAAAATGGATGAGCGGACCGAGAGTCGCCTCCCGGCCCCGGTCGTCCATGGGCCACTCGCGCGGAACCCCCGAGAAGCTACTTCAGCTCGACGTTCCAGTACGCGAAGTCCAGGAACTGCTTCCAGCTCGCGTACCGCGAATCCGACAGCTTGATCGTCAGCACCGGCGACCGCCGCGGCCGCTTCGGCAGCGAGATCAGCTTCATGTGCGCCTGCTCCGGCGTCCGCCCACCCTTCTTGACGTTGCAGCGCACGCACGCGCACACGATGTTGTCCCACGCGTTCGTCCCGCCCTGCGACCGCGGAATCACGTGGTCCAGGCTCAGCTCCGTCGTCGGACGGCGCCGCCCGCAATACTGGCACCGATTCTGGTCCCGCGCAAACAGGTTCCGCCGGTTCAGCTTCACCGTCGTGGCCGGCACCTTTTCGTACACGAGCATCCGGATGATCTTCGGCACCGCGATCTGGAAGCGCACCGTGCGGATCCAGTCGTGCTGCTCCGGCTCGAAGCGCCGCTTGGCCTGGCTGACTTCCACCCAGCCGTCGAAGTCGTACGACAGGTACTGGCCGTCGTCGCACGCGACCACCTCGGCCAGCTCGCGGTACAGCAGCGTCAGCGCCCGGCGCGCACTCACCACCCGCACCGCCATGTACAGGCGGTTGAGCAGCAGCACGCTGGCCGAGAGCGCCGGGGCACCGTCCATCTACAACTTCCTCCGAATCTCCAAGATCGCTCTTCCTCGATCATATCAGAATCCGCTGCCCAAAGTCCATACCGCCGTGCGCCCCACCGACGTACCAGGCGCGGAACACACCCGACGCAGGTGCCCCGGTCCGGTGTCACCGCGCACCCTCGTTCCGCGCCAACCCGGTTATCGCGACGCTGGACCGCCCGCGAACCGATTCCGTCACGCTCTTCCGCACCGATCGCGTTCCGCCCGCGCCGGCCGCGCGGTAGACTACCCCTATGTGGCCGGTCGCGGCCCGACGGGGACGCAGCGCGCCACCCCAGACCCGCGGGACCGGTCAGCGGAGAAAGTGAAGGCGGACATGACCCGTGTCATACCGTTACTGCTCGTGGCCACGCTCTTCGCCGCTCTGCCCGCGGCCCGCGGCCAGGACAAGCCTGCCTCCGCCCCATCCGGCGGCAAGCCCGCCGCGCTCCAGGACTTCCACAACCTCGAACGCACCATCGAGAAGCAATTCAAAAAGTGCGACGTCTGCAAAGGCAAGGGCAAGGTTTCCGACGCGGTGTGTTCAGAGTGCGGCGGCGACCGCATCGTGTTCGCGGCCACCCAGGACGCCGCTTACCAGACCCACATCGACGGCTACATCGCCTATTGCGAGCTGATCGACAAGTACGCCGGCTTGCTCGACACCGACCAGAGCATGAAGGACCGTGTCCTGGCCAATCGCGCGGTCTATCTGCATCCCATCGAGAGCCAGATCGGCGCCCACGCTCCGCTCGAGCGCGTGAAAGTCGACCATGCCACCGCCCAGTACCGTGGGGGCGAGGCCGCCGGCGGCGTCTACACCAAGCTCGCCTGCGACCTGGTCGTGGCCGCCCGCCGGAAGTCGCTCGGGCACGGCATCGCGTTCGACGGCACCGTGACCCGCGTGTACGACGGGAAAGAGCGGCCGCTCGCCGAGGTGCGCCTCAACGGCCCGGCCGGCGAAGTGCGCAGTTGCCTCGTGCTCGCGCCCCCTGACGCCAAGTGGGCCGAGAAGACCAAGATCCGCGTCATCGGCAAGATCATCGACGGCGCGGCCGAGCGGAAAGCCTGCGGTCTGAAGGACGACACCGCGGTCGTGTCGCCCCGCCACGGAACCCAATAGGCGTCCTGCCTCCGTGCTCGCCAGCCGACGTGTTTCCGGCCGCCGCCGGCGCCGCTACAATCCCCCATCAGTCGTGCGAGCGTTTGGATTCCTTTGCGAGGGTCTTACGATGAACTGGCGACAGCGTAGAGCGGTGCGGTACTCCGTACCGGCGGTGTGCGTGCTGATCGGGCTCTGCGGCCGCCCGGGCCTGGCCGCGGACGAGCATCCGCTCCTGCCGATCATGCAAAGCGAGCTCCAGCTCTCCATGGAGAAACTCGTCGGTCCCGACGGCACCAAATCCTACTTCATCCAGTACGCCGTCACGGACGAAGATGAGGTTAACGTCGCCGCCACGCTCGGCGCGCTCACGCAGAACACCGTGACCCACGTCCGCTACCTGGACGTCGACGTACGCTGCGGCGATTACGCGCTGGACAGCACGCGGCAAATCCGCGGCGGCTACTATGGCGGGCGTGAGTACGGCGGGGGCGGCGCGGCCCTGCCGCTGGACGACAACCCGCTCGCAACCCGTCATTCGCTCTGGCTGGCAACCGACACCAAGTTCAAGGCCGCGATGAGACGGCTCGCCCAGGTCAAGGCCAACCTCAAGGTGAAGGTCGAGGAGGAAGACCCCTCCGACGACTTCTCGCGCGAAGAGCCCAGCACGCACATCGGCCCCTGGCTGACCTACAAGGTCGACCGCGACCAACTCGCCCAACGCGTCAAGAAGCTCTCCGAACGCTTCCGCACCCATCCCCAGATTTACAGCTCCAGCGTCACGCTCTCCGGCGACACCACCAACCGGCTCGCCGTCAACTCCGAGGGCTCCCGCCTGCAATTCGGACGCGCCATGTGGCGGATCGCCATCGCCGGCTCCACCGTCGCCGACGACGGCATGGAGCTCTGGCAGTACAAGTCCCTCGACGCCGCCACCCTCGACGCGCTCCCCGGCGACGCCGACGTGGTCAAGGTCGTCGATCAGGTGATCGACGAGCTCCTCGCGCTCCGCAACGCGCCCCTCGTCGAGCCCTACACCGGGCCGGCGATCCTGATGAACCGCGCCAGCGGCGTCTTCTTCCACGAGATCTTCGGCCACCGCATCGAAGGCCATCGCCAAAAGGACGTCGAGGAGGGCCAGACCTTCGCCAAGAAGCTCGGCCAGGAAATCCTCCCCACCTTCATCAGCATCGTCGACGACCCCACCCAACGGCAGTTCCAGGGGCACGACCTGAACGGCTTCTACGAGTTCGACGAGGAGTGCATCCCCGGCCAGCCCGCCCGCATCGTCGAAGACGGCGTGCTGAAGACCTTCCTGATGTCGCGCAGCCCCACCCGCGGCGTCACCAAGTCCAACGGCCACGGCCGCCGGCAGCCCGGCCTCCAGATCGTGGCCCGCCAGGGCAACCTGACCGTCCAGTCGTCCAAGCAGGTCCCCTTCGACCAGTTGCATACGCTGCTTTTGGACGAATGCAAACGCCAGGGCAAGGAGTACGGCCTGCTCTTCGCCGATATCTCCGGCGGATTCACGATGACCGAACGGTACATGCCCCAGGCCTTCAAGGTCATCCCCATCCTCGTCTATCGCGTCTACGCCGACGGCCGGCCCGATGAGCTGGTCCGCGGCGTGGACATCGTCGGCACGCCGCTGACCTGTTTCTCGAAGATTCTGTGCACGGCAAACGACGCCGACGTGTTCAACGGCTTTTGCGGGGCCGAATCGGGTTCCGTGCCCGTCTCGGCCATCTCGCCGAGCATCCTCGTGCAGCAGATCGAAGTCGAAAAGAAACAGAAGGCCCAGGATCGCCCCCCGATCCTGCCGGCACCGATCGCCGAGGAGCAGAAGTAATGCACGCGCCCGGCGCCATATCCGGGCCGCGCGCGGTAGCAAGCGCCCCCGGCGTTCAACGTCATGCACTCCGACCAGGAGATAGCTCCATGAAACGAATCGTGCTCGTCCTGTTTGTCGTCTGTGCCGGCCCCGTGCTGGCCCGGGCCGATGACGCGCTCCAGCAGGAAATCAAGAAGGACGTCGTGCTCCGCGCCCTCGTCGACGAGCTGGAACGCAGCCGCTCCGGCCTCAAGCTCACAGGCTTCGAGAGCCCGTACCTCATCCAATACTCCCTCAGCGACCGGAGCTGGGCCTACGTCTCCGCCGACCTCGGCTCCGTCACCGGCCGCAACCAGGGCCGCGGACGCGCGCTCGGCTCCGACGTGCGCGTCGGCTCGTACACCCTCGACAACAGCAACTTCGGCGGCGGCAACTACAGCGGCGGAATGTTCAACACCGAGGTGCCGATCGAGGACGACTACAACGCCATCCGCCAGGCCATCTGGTGGATGACCGACCGCGACTACAAGGGCGTCGTCGAGCAACTCGCCCGCAAGAGGGCTTTCATGGAGAGCAAGCTCATCAAGGACAAGCCCGACGACCTCTACCCCATGCCCCCGACTATCCACTGCGCGGACCGCATCGACGTCGCCCTGGATCTCGCGCCGCTTGAAGACCTCGCCGTCGCCCTCTCCGCCGTCTTCCGCGACTTCCCCGACGTCCAGAGTTCCGGCGCATCCGTCAGCGCTTCCGCCGGCAACGAATACCTCGTCAATACCGAGGGCACGCGCCTGCGCTCCGCCGGCCGGCAGTTCGCCCTCGCCGTCCGCGCCACCGTTCAGGCCGACGACGGCATGAAGCTCTCGGACTCCTTCACCGCCTGCGGCCGCAAATTCGAGGAGCTTCCGCCCCGCGCCGAGTTGCTTGCCCGTTGCCGCAAGATGGCCGAGCAGCTCATCGCCCTGAAGGACGCGCCCCTGCTGACCTCGTACACCGGACCGGTCCTGCTCGAGGCCGACCCCGCCTCCCAAATCTTCGCCCAGACCTTCGGCGGCTCCTTCGGCGGCGGCCAGCGCTCCGTCGGCAGCGCCGCCGACCCCGAGGACTTCGCCAACAAGCTCGGCAAACGCATCCTCCCGCGCTTCCTCAACGTCCGCGACGACCCCGCCCCGCGGGAAATCGCCGGCGTCCCCGCCATGGGCCACTACGCCTATGACGACCAGGGCGTAGCAGCCCAGACGGTCTCGCTCGTCGAGGGCGGCCGCCTCAAAACCCTCCTCATGTCCCGCAACCCCTCCAAGGAGTCCAAGGAATCCAACGGTCACGGCCGCGAGTCGCTCGCGGCCACGCGCGGCTCCGTCGGCTCCCTGATCGTCACCGCCGACTCCGCCGCGCTCGACACCGACAAGCTACGCCAGGAGCTGCTCGAAGCCTGTGCCGACGAGACCCTCGAATACGGCATCCGCATCGCCTCCCTCGGCAGCGTCGGCGGCGGCGGGCGGTTCTACGGCCAGGGCGGCGGCGCCAACCCCCTGCTCACCTACAAGGTCTATCCCGACGGACACGAGGAACTCGTGCGCGGCGCGGAAATCGCCCACGTCGACCTCAAGGCGTTCAAGCACGTCCTCGCCGCCGGCGACAAGCCCTATGTCCGTAACAGCGTGAGCGGTCTGGATGGCACCACCGTCGTGACCCCGGCCCTGCTATTCGAGGAGCTGGACCTGGCCAAGGTCGACCGCGACTTCGATAAGCCCCCGCTCCTCCCGACGCCCCTCGCCCGCGAGCCCAAATGACTCAACATAGAGACACGGAGGTACGGAGCCGGTGACAACGCGGAAAAACCTGCCGCCGCGTGTATCAGCTTATTACCTCTTCTTCGTGTCTCCTTGCCTCCGTGGTGAAAACCCCCGCGGAGCAGGTTGACCGGCATGGCCGAGACGAACCCGAAGCCCGCCGTCCCCGCCGAAGTCGTCGCCCACGTCGCTGACGTGCTGGACGCCCTGCAATGCGGCGCCCTGCTGCTCGACCGCGCCGGGCACATCGTCCACGCCAACCCGCGCCTGTGCGAAATGCTCGCGCGCCCGGTCCAGACGCTGCTCGGGCACACGCTGCCTGAGTTCTACCCCGCCGCCGGCGAAGCCACCCAGCAGTTCATCTACGACTTCAGCGCCGTGCGCGAAACCGAGTACTTCCTGCCCCTGCCGGACGGCCGCCGGCGCCCCGTGCTCATCGCCGGCCGTCCGCCGCGCTCCGACTCCCTGCTCGCCGACTACCGCGTCGTCACCGTCATCGACATCACCAAGCTGAAGGACGTCGAGCAGAGTTGCCTCGAGCAATACCGGCAGATCGCCAATCTCAGCGACACGGTGTTGCAGCAGGCCCTCGATCTTGAGCACCATTCGAAGTTTCTCGAAAAACGCGTCCGGCAGCGCACGCGCGAGCTGGCCGAGGCGAACATGGAGGCGATCTACATGCTCGCCGTCGCCTGCGAGGCCAAGGACATGGACACCGGCGCCCACGTCCTGCGGATCCGGGCGTATTCGACGGCACTGGCCCGGGCCATCGGCCTGCCGGAAGAGGAAGCCGAACGCATCGGCTACTCCGCCATCCTGCACGACGTCGGCAAGATGCAGGTCCCCGACCGCATCCTCAAGAAGCCCGGCCCGCTCACGCCCGAGGAGCGCCGCGAGATGGAGATCCATACCGTCGTCGGCGAGCACATCCTCTCGCGCAAGCCCTTCTTCGACGTCGCCCGCCAGATCGCCCGCAGCCACCAGGAGAACTGGGACGGCACCGGCTACCCCGACCACCTCGTCGGCGACGCCATCCCCCTGCCCGCCCGGATTGTCCGGCTCGCCGACGTTTTCGACGCCCTCGCGAGCCAGCGCGTCTACAAGCCGCCGTGGCCGCCCGCCGAGGCGGTGCAGGCGATCAAGGACGGCGCGCGCCAGCTCTTCGACCCCCAACTCGTCGCCGTGTTCCTGCGCCTCGTCGACTCCGGCGAATGGTCCGCCATCCGCGGCCAGCACGAAGACGACGACGACGCGCCGTCAACAGTTGCATGATGCGCTGATCGCAGGTCGCCAACTGCATGACGGCCCCCAGCCTCCGAAAGCTCCCCGCAGTCGCCGCACCGCCGGCCCCGCGGCGCGTGAAACCGGGCGGGCAGCGCACCTCGGTGCGCTACCCGCCCGTCTTGATCCCGTACTCATCGTTCAGCGCGCCGAAGCGCGGCGCATCATCGTCCGAACCGCAGGAACGCTAAGCCCAGCATGGTCATCAGCAGCGCCTCGACGACTCCGAATCCGCACAGCCCTGAGAGAAACGGCAGGCCGGCCAGCGTGGCAGGCGTTACGGCATTGGACGGCATTGACGACTGGCTTGTCCCAATCGCATTTGTCGCCGTCACCGTGAACGTATAGGTCGTGCCGTCGGCCAGCCCCGTCACCGTGATCGGGCTCTCGGCCCCGGTGGCGCCTATGCCTTCCGGGCCGGAGGTCACCGCGTACGACGTGATTTCGCTGCCACCCGATGCGGGTGCCACGAAGCTCACGGTCGCCCGCCCGCTCCCCGCGACCGCCGTCACTGTGATCGGCGCATTGGACGCGGTCGGAGCCGTGATCCTCTGTGGCGGACCCTCGTTTCCGGCATTGTCCGTGGCGAAGTAGGTGATGGTCGTGGCGGCCTTGCTCGAGATAACCACGCCGGCGGCACTGCCGGGCACCGTCGTGCGCGCCCGGGTCGTAGCACCGGACGCGCTGTACGTAATCGACGCGACGCCCGTGCCGCCCAGGTTATCCACGGCGCCGATGGTGACGGTCACGTCGTTCGCGTCGGGAGCCGACGAGACAAACGCCGTCGCGGTCGGCGGCGTCGTGTCCGCGGGTACCGTCTCAGGCGTCAGCACCATGGGACGCATCATGTCCATCTCTTCATGGCTCAGGAGGTGGCAGTGCCAGACATACTCCCAGCCGAAGTTCGTCACCACGTTGGCAACGGGTACCGGCTTGCCCGTGTTCGGGTCTATGCCGGAAAAGCCCATCGTCGAGCCCAGCGGCATCGCCGGGTCGAGCGGGCGCACGCTCTCGGGAATGTCAAAGGGGAGCGTGGGCGCGACCGGCGTCAGGGCCACGATCGCGTCTTCCAATGGGTTCATCCGGACGGTCTCTTTCCAGCCCAACTCGTTGAGGTCGGGTGGTTTCACCGTCCCGTCCCAGCCGACCCGGTTAATCAACTGCACGTTGAACAAGTGAAAGTGAATGGCATGAGTGTCTACGCCGTTGTGCGTGACCTTCCAGACTTGAGTTACGCCGTTTCTCAGTATTTCCGTGGGCGGGTCGATGTAGCCATAGGGGATCGTCGTCTGCGTGTTGAAGTTGGTCAACGGCAGCTCGACGCCCAGGGTGGCATTCATCCGTCCGTAGTCCAGCTCAAAAAGCTCCTGTATGGCCTTGGGCTGCATGGCGATCGTCGTCGGCGCCGCCGACCCGAACGCATTGAAGCTCAACGAACTGTCCGCGATTGCCGAATACACGTCGCCGAAAGTCGCCCCGAAGGCAGGCCCATAAGCCGCTTCCGGCACATTCGGTGGGGGCTGGGATGCGGCGTACGCGGCGGGCCACACCCGATTCAACTCGGCCAGGTCGAACGGCGGGCTGCTGGGTCCCGCGACCTGGAACTGCATGATCGTCCGCGTGTTGGGCCCGTAGCCGGCCCGCGTCGATGGCGCACCGCCGGTCGAGGTCAGATCTGGGTCGCCCGTATAGTAGTCGTAGCGCGGGTCGAGCGCCGGAACAGGCGCCGGCGAGTCGTTGTAGAGAATGAGCTTGGAACCGTCCGGGACGCCGGAAAAGTCGACAATAACGTCCGCTCGCTCCGCGGGCCCAAGAAAGAGCGTGTGGTTCAGGACATTCAGGACCGTTATGGACCGGCGGTTGTAGTCGTAGCCGATCGGCGTATTGGGCAAGATCACTGGGGCCAGCAGGAAGCCGCCTTCGGTGCCGATCTGGATCATTGCCGGGCCCACCATCGCCGGATCCGGCACACCGCCATCCCTTCCATCCGTCGGCCAAGTTGCGGGCCAAGTCACGTCCGCCAACGCGGACGGCACCGCCGGGACCATCTTGACCTCCGTCGGGTTGGCCGGGTCAACGTAGTACAACTGCAAATTGAGGGTACGGTCATCGCACGCATTCAATATCCGGAAGCGGTAGGCTTTGCGTTCCACCGGCAGGACGGGGTACGCCGCGCCATTGACCACCGGCGTGTCCATGAAGGCCTCCATCACCATCGAGGAGTTCGGAAGCCCCGGAGTCTCCGGTCCACCGGGCGTGGCGCTCGGAATCGGCGGATGCAACAAGCCTGACGCCGTTGTCAGCGGCGGCCAAAACCACGGACCGTAGTCCCACCGCCCCATGGCGTTGATGCCCGCCGGATCACTCGGATTCTGGTTCGGCATGTACACATGGGGAAACCACAGATCGCCGGTGTGTGGCGTCGGCGGCGTCGTTCCCCAATTCCAGGTGGGGTCCTGAACGGCAATCGTCGTGGCATCCACAAACGTCTTGTCCTGAATGATCAGCGGAATCCCATATCGATACTCTTCGCCCAGATTGGGGAGTTTGCCGGCGTCGATCAGGGCCTCCTCGACCCCGTCCGTCAACAGATACCCAGCGGCCGCGCCCGCATAGACGTTCAGGCGCGTCATTCCATACGCGTGGTCGTGATAGAACATCAGCCGGCTGCTCTGTTGATTGGTGTAATAATGCGTCGCCGATCCCGGGCCGGGATCCGGCATGTCGGGCACGTTCTGCTGACTGACGCCTTTGGGGTAGGTCGTGGTTTCGCCCGCCGGCGTAATCCACTGATGCGGCGTTCCATCGCTGATCCACGACGTGATGCCGCCGTGGAGATGGATGACCGCGCGGTTCTGTGTATAAAGTTCGGCGGCGTGATTTGGATCGGGCCCCATTCCCGCCCCCATGACGCTGGTGTCCACCGGCAGAAACAGGTTGCCCGCGGAACCCAACCCGAGCATGTTGGTGAACTTGACGCGCACCGGCCTGCCGCTATGGGCCACGATCAGGGGTCCCATATAGTGCGCCTGGGGATCAGCCTCAGAGGCGAGGTCCTTGTAACCGCGTAATTGCGTGAGCGGCAAATCCGAGTGCATCCGCTCGGTGTAATCGACCAACCCAATTCGGTAATAGTCGGACCCCGGGTATGTCGTCGTGTCCGCGATGGCAATTGGGATGTACTGCCCGAGGTTGTTCGCGTGGGCCGGCCCCAGCCCCGGCAGTGTGTCGACGAACTTCCTCATTCCGCCCACCAGCGTCCCGGTGTTCGGATCAACCCTCGGGAGCGGGCTGTTGGCGTAATTGGGTGTACTAAAGTAGTCCGGTGTCCCGCCGGGCACGGCGACGACGGATTGCCCCCCCTGCTCGCCTGCTGTGCCTTGGCGAGCCGCCGCGGCACGCAGCGCCGCGGCTTCGCGCTGGGCGGGTGTCACGCTCCTCATTCCGCTCTGAGGGACGGCGATTGTGCCGTCGCCGCTCGGCGATTGCTCGGTTGCCGGCGCTTGTGCGCCCTCGGGCTCAAGGCCCAGGAGAGCACCGCCCGGGCCGGAGTATTGGTAGCACGACAACGTGGTTACCGCCAAGCTCACGACAATCACGAGTCCTCGCCTGTTCATGTTCGTCTCCTGTCTCGTTGCGCTGCCGGGACCTCCGAGCCCCGGCTACTCGTCCGTCGCCGCCCACCAGGCCTTCCGCGTCAGCTCGATGTCGGGCCACAGGAATGCCTCCACGGCATGCAGCAGCCCGAGGAAGATCAGTCCGATCTCGTCCACTTTCAGCGTCCCGTGTATGCGCCCCGCGATGAACTGATCGCGCTTTTCGAGCACCAGCTTGTCCCGAGTCTGTTGTTTCGGCGCGTCGCCATCCGTCGTCGCTCGCCGCCAGCCCGAAGGCCGGCCGGCCGAGACCGATCCGATTCTTCGCCATATCGCGCGGCGCATAGCCACGGCCGGTGGGCGGCCAAGCAAGAGCCGACCGTGCTCACACACTATCGAATGCCGGCCAGTCCCGGGGCGATGGGCAAAAGCACCCTATTGCCAACCCGCCCGGTCGACCGATTACCGCCACCGCGCACTGGGATTGCACACCCGCGGCGGGCTGCAACGATTAATGGCGTGTAGGGTTTCGCCGCGCGACGTGATCCGCAGGCGGCGGCAGCATCCGCATGAAGGGCGCGTGGTGGACGCGATTGCGCCGACCATGCCCCGTGGCCCGCCGGCCGCCGGACCGGCGGCTGCGTAAGCGGTCGCGGGCTGGCCCGGCGGGGTGGGAACCGGTCGCCGAGCAAACTCTCGGGCCAGCCGCTGGAGAATCACTCCGGCGGGGACGAGCCGGTCGGGCAGTGGCCCCAACGACGGCGTGACGCGATTAAGGCAACAGAAGTACTCGCATGGCCACGCCGCGGGGCCCTCCGCCGCGCTTGGCTCGGCCGCCCGCAGACCGAGCCCGCGGCGCTACGCGGTGAACGAGCGGATTCTACCGGGACTTCGGCATTGAAAAGTTGCGTCAGAACCAATCCGGAGACACTCCGGAAGTCAGTTCCTGGTCAGTCCGGAATCAGTGCGCAAGTGGTTGCCGTGCCGAGCGTTAGTGCTTATCTGGCAAGTGGTTAGGATCGGATTCTGGGGGATTCCCAAGCTGGCGGTCATCCAGCGGTCAAGACGGTTGACGGCCTCGTACCCGCCCTCCAACGTCGTAGACCTGACCATTTGTACGCCGGCAAGGAACTCGAAACGTCGGCCAGGACTCTACTTGGTCGTCGCGTGTTCGCATCGCCCTTCGGCCGCTTTGGTCCAAGTCGCGAACGCCGCGATGCTCCGGTTTGCGGGCATCATCCCGAGAAAGAACATTCTGGGGTGCTTGTATAACATGCGATGGAGAAACGACTTGCGGTCGATCTTGGACCAAGAGTGAGCCGCGAATCCTCTGTCAAGCCAGCGCTCGGGCGTCGGAGCCGCCGGGCAACGTGCCGGTGGAGTAAATCAACAAACGGAATAGCAGGCAGCTTGTGGAGGGACCCGCCCGAGCGTTGAGTTGGCCGTGACGGCCAGAGACGATGCATGCCTCCGCGGTCGTTGCGACAACCGAGCCAGCGAGCTAGCGCGGGTTGCGCACCTTGCACTCGCGGAGGGCCGGTGCTCTTCACCCGCCCGGTGATCACCCGTTCATTGCGGATGGGAAGTTGGCGCAGGGAGAGCTTCAGCTGTGGCGGCTGTTGTTCATCGAAAAATCGCCCTCTGGTATGCTGTGAATCGAGGTGGTCGCGGTATACTGCGCGACATGCTGGCTTAAGTAGAGTTGATTGCTCTACTTAAGCTCGGCTCGTTGTTTGTCGTAATTCATTTAGTAGTAATAACATGCGGGCGTAGCTCAATTGGTAGAGCATCAGCCTTCCAAGCTGATTGTTGCCGGTTCGAGCCCGGTCGCCCGCTGTTGAGCGCACGCGTGCAGCGCGGCGCTAAATCGCGCGGGCTTCCGCGCTTGTGAGTCGGGACACACCTCGTCGGGCGCCGGCTCGCCGAGTCGGGGCAAGGCCCGGACGCCTCGGGCAGCGTCCGTGATTCTCAGATCCCCGTGCAGTGGGCCAATGGCGTCTTGGTGTCCGCGTGACGCAATACTCTCTTGTGGATCTGGGACGCCGCGCCGAGACGGGCCAGGCGTCGACATCGGACACGTTGACGAACTCGCGCAGGTCGTTCAGACTCCCACCGGCGACGGGCTCTGGGAGCGCCAACATTCCGCGCGGCCGGAGAAAGACGACAGGCGGATTGTCGACCACCTCCCAACCCGATGCATGGACGCACACGGCGCGTCAACGCGAGTCCGCCAGATCGAGCCAGATGTCGCCCTCGCTCCCCCCCACGCGCACAAACACTGCCCGCTCGTCGCCGCCGTACAGGGCTCCGGCTTCGAACAAGCCCAGTGCCTCGGTTAATCCAGTTTGCCCGGGGGGCTGGCGCCGCACGACCGGCACGCCGTTCGGACGGCGTTGCGGGCCACGCGCGGCCAGCCCGGACCGCTGCTGCTCGTCGTGCTCGCGCTGTCCTCCCTGCTGGCGTCCCGCGAGCAGCGGCGGCGCGACGGCCCCGCGACGACCCAGCAGGTCATCCAGACGGTCAGGACGGCGTCGGCGGTGGGAACAGCAAGCAGGTTTTCCCCCAGATCCGACTGGGAGGGTGCGCCGCGCGGCGAGCCCGTTCTGGCGGTGCCGACGCGTCCCCCATCCGTCACCAGGCGGGTGAGAGCAGAGCCGACCTGCACAGGGGACAACAGAAAGGGAACGGCCGCCGCCGGCGCCGATCCGTCCACGGTGGCCGCACGAAGTTGAGGTGCTCTAGGTGTACCAGCGCTGGGCGGGCTGCGAATTGAACGCCGGCGGGAACGGGCTGTGGGAAACGTCACACGTTACGCGCCGGGTGCTGGGGCCCCCGGATCGGCGATTCGTTGCGCTCGCGCCCCCGGCTGGCCAAGGCGCTGCACCTTTCACCCGCCTTGGCCGGCTTGGCCGAGAGGACGCCTATTGTGTCGCCTCGTGCGGAATTGGAGCATAGATGACGCGTGCAGGCTGGTTCGGTGCGTAGGCGTTGCGGCGCGGTATCTTGTGCCGATCGAACGGCTGATAGTCTTCGATGCGGCCCACTCGGGCCAGATGCACGGAATCGCGGAGGATCCCCTTGCCATCATTGCAGTCGCTGAACTTGCCGGTCCCGTAGCCCACACCGTGTGTGCCCGAGAGGTTGGACGAGAAGTACTTCATGCCACAGATCCGACCTTGTTCGTCGCGCACCCAGTCGATGAAGATGACCGAGTGTCCGCCCGGCGGCGTCGTGCTGTAATCCGCGAAATCACCCGGGCGAGCATCCTCGAAGTCGTTGATCGCCCGGCCCAGACCATAGGAGACGATGCCGAGCTGCGGACTGTCCCCGTCGCCCTCGATGTACCAGAGTTGGAGCAGATTGAACAGATCGTGAAACGTCATGCCATTGAATTCGTCTGGGTCCAGCCCGTGCTGCACGTTGCGCAGCTTCATGGCTCGCACGAGGACCTCGAACGTGAAGCCGCAGCAGTAGCTGCACCGCGAGCCATCGGGATAGGCCTTGGCGACTACCAGGCCCTGGTACCACAGGTCCTGCGTCACACCGTTGTAAATGTCGTACTCTCGGGGCTTCCAACTGCAGTGGTATGGGTAGGAACCATCGAGCGGATAGGCCGCAGCCACCTTGAGCACGTACGGGTTGAGCGAACCGTCGCCGGGCACGATCTCTTCGCAGGCAAAGGCCTTCGCCAACGCCTTGTCCACCGGCGAGAAACCGCGCTCGTCCAGGGGATAGGGCCGAGGCGTGTACGTGTCACGCTTGGCCATACCCGCGTTCGTTGGCCGGGTGGTCACGCTCGTCCCCGGCTCAGCCGGCCGATCACGGGCCTCTCGGTCCCGCTGGGCCTGACATCCGGTTTCCACCAGCAATGCGACGGCGAGCAAGGTGATCCGCCTCCGAATCAACGGCTGCATGGTCATGTCTCCTGGGCTGCGGTGGGCAGTATACGCCCAATCACGTCGGCGGTGCACCGCGCTAAGACGGAGTTCAGGCTTACGCTCTCGGAAGCGGGCGCCCCCGGCTGCGCCTCAGTTCGGGATCTGTGAGGCGACACCGTAGCGGATCGGCTCGCGGAACGAGAAACGCGCAAGCTCCTGTGCCGCAACGCGGACAGGATTCCGGCACAGGGTCAGATTCACCTTCGTTTTCCGTCGAGGCGCGGTACAATCGCTAAGCAGCGTCCGGCCGCAGAGTCGGCCAAGGTCACCTGGGAAATGTCGGAGATTCGCATTTCCGGCTTGGATCGAAATCAGGGCACAAGGCAATCGAGATGCTGGTCCACTATCGCTTCGCTCGGCTGCTCGCGGTCACCATGTTGCTGACGGTTCCTTGCTTCGCGGTGACGGTCGCCCGCGGCCCCTTTCTGCAGTTGCAGACGCCCGCTTCGATCCACGTCGTGTGGTGGGTTGACAGCGCCGCCACGGGTGAGGTCGAATGGGGACTCACGAATGGCTACGGCCAAGTCGCGTATTCGCCCGATCCTCTGATTCGCCACGAGGTCGAGATCGCGGGTCTTGCTCCGGACACGCCTTATCACTACCGCGTGCGGAACGAGGGCACGCCCCTGACCGCGGACGCCACGTTCCGCACGGCCCCGGCGGCCGACGCCTCGGCCGTCTCGTTCGCCTTCGTCGGCGACTCGTGCAGCGAGCCCGCCAACGCCACCGCCACTTACAACGCCATGCTGCCCCAATCCGCCAACGGCTTCTGCGTCACGCTCGGCGATCTGGCCGGCCGCGGCGAGGACAATGTCACCGACTACTGGCAATCGCATTTCTTCACGCCCGCCGCCAGCTTCATCAAGCAAATCTGCATGTACCCGTGCCTCGGGAACCACGAGCTCTACGACGAGGTCTCCTACCCCGACTTCGTCTACCCGACGAAATACCTCGCCAGCTGGTCCCTCCCGACCGCCGGCTCCGGCACCGAGTTCTACTATTCGTTCGACAAGGGCCCCGTGCACTTCGTCGCCCTCGATAGCTGGTACTCCGGCTACACCGCCGGCTCCGCGCAGTACAACTGGCTCGCCGCCGACCTCGCCGCCACCACCCAGCCCTGGAAGATCGTCTACGGCCACCTCGGCCCCTACATCAGCCAGCTCGGCATCTCCGACGGCAGCACCGGCATCCGCTCCGACCTCGTCCCCCTCTTCGAGCAGTACGACGTCGATCTCAACCTCTTCGGCCACTACCACGACTACCAGCGCAACGAGCTCAACGGCGTTATGTACATCCTCCAAGGCACCGGCGGCCAGGAGCTCATGAATCAAGTCGATGACAGCCAGTCCTACGTCCAGGCCTACGCCGCCAACATCTTCTGCTTCACCCGCCTCGACATCGACGGCCCCCGGCTCCTCGGCCGCTGCCTCAAAACATCCGACGGCACCATCCTCGACGCCTGGCAGCTCGACAAGCCGCGCATCGGCCTGCCCTGGCAGGACACGTTCCCGCCCGCCGGCCCGCAGCTCAACTGGTCGGCCCCCTGGCACTTCACCACGCAGTGCGGTTCGGTCGCCACGCCGGGCAACCCGAGCGGCGACGGCTACGCGTTCGCCATCGGCGACACCGCTGGCCACCAATTCGCCTATCCCATGCTCGCGCCGGAGTCGCTGACGAACTACAGCATTCAAGCCCAGGTCTTCTACGACAGCTCCAGCGCGGCGAAGACGCGTTGGGGCATCGGCCTCCGCGGCCGCGTGTTCTTCGCCTCCGACCTGCGCAGCTACTACACCCTGTGCTTCGTCCGCAACGACCCCCTCGCCGCCAACGGCTCCTGCCTCCTCATCCGTCAGAGCGCCGCCACCGAGACCGTCCTCGCCACGTGGCCCGCCGCCGACATCACTGGCTGGCACAAGCTGCGGCTCGCCGCGTCCGGCACCGAGCTGTCCGTCTGGATCGACGACCAGCTCAAGACCACCGCCCCCCTCATCGACGCCACGCTCGCCAAAGGCCGCCCCTTCATCTACAACTACCGGGCCAGCACCGCCGGCACCCGCACCTACGCCGACGACGTCCTCATCCAGGAAGTCCGCGGCGCCACCGTCCTCACCGGCTTCGAAGGCTACTCCCCCGACACCAACGTCAAGGTCGCCTTCCGCGAACCGCGTTACTCCGGCTCCACCAGCGGCGACCTCGCCACGTCGCCCAACGTCGCCCAGGTCACCGACAACGTCCCGGCGTTCACCGGCACGAACTGCTACGAATTCCAGTGGCAATGGATCGACACCGACCCCCAGCGCTGGGTCCGCCTCACCACCAGCAACACCCCCAACCTGCCCAACCCCGCCGTCGACTTCCGCCGCCCCATCCGCTTCCGCCTCCGCCTCGACGCCGGCACCCTCCGCGTCTGCCTCGGCCTCCGCGAAACCGGCACCACCGCCCCCATCGGCGCCGACGGCGGCAAGACCGGCGACATCGAATACCTCGGCGTCACCTCGCTCATCAACGGCGCCCCGCAGGGCCGCCTCGTTACCGCCCAGCCCGGCGTCTGGCAGAACATCACCTTCGACCCGAAGACCGACCCCGTCTGCGCCTTCGTCGGTAACGGGATCCTGTCCTCGCCGAACCAGCGCGGCGCGATCGAGCACCTCGGCTTCTCGATCGTCGACTCCGCCGGCCCCTACCACGTCTACATCGACCAGCTCGAACAGCTCCCCGCCCCCGGCGACTACGACAACGACGGCGACCTCGACGCGCTCGACTTCGCCGAATTCGCCGCCTCCCTCAGCGGCCCCGCCGGCGGCCTGATCCACGCTGGCGCCGACATCTTCGATTTCGACGCCGACGCCGACGTGGACATGCACGACTTCGCCGAGTTCCAGCGTCGGTTCGACGGCGGCTGATCCGGCGCACAAGGACCGGCGTCCTCGCATGGACGGCGTGCACCGCCGTGGCCGGCATCCTCTTTCAGCGAGGCGTTCGAATGGCCACGCCCTCACAGGAAGAACGCGTAACCTCCGCGCTGGGAACGGTGATGCACCCAACCACTGCGCGAATGAGCACCTGAAGGCGGCGCAGGGCGTCGCAGTAGTCCCCACTCATCCGGCAAGACCCCCGGGGGCGGATTGGTGATGCGCTGGTTGGCGGTTCACCCGAAGCCTATCATGGTCAGCCGAAGCGATGCCCAGGAGGACCGGTAACACGGTGACCGGTGACCGGCTCAAGCCGTACCTGCTACACGAAGATCGACACGCACGCGCCGCTGCCGCCAACTACTTCTACGAGGGCTGGTCGCGGGACACCGACCTCGTGCCCAAAGTCCTGGCCGGCGGCGAACGCTTCGGTTTCGCCGAAAACGTCTCCGCTCTGTCCTGCGGCTGGCGCTTTCCGTTGACGGAATCCGCTTTCAAGCACGTGCTTGGCCTGCTGAGGGAATCATACGCATCCTGTTTATTTCTTGCGCTCGATCCAGCGGGTTCTGCAGAGCGACCGGATTCGCTCGGGGGTGAGGGCATTCCAGGCGGCGGAAGCTTCGGCCAGCAGGTTGTCGTAATCGG
>Ga0182017_10001004_pt1 | contig 22118 bp, 23 predicted proteins | sample 712E3DmetaG_FD_120492 | JGI IMG/M metagenome (GOLD analysis project Ga0182017, IMG submission 120492) | Permafrost microbial communities from Stordalen Mire, Sweden - 712E3D metaG | ecosystem: Environmental > Terrestrial > Soil > Wetlands > Permafrost | place: Sweden: Stordalen | collected... | reverse complement strand
TCTGGTGTGCTCGCGAAGACAGCATTGATCTTTGGTCAAATGAACGAGCCTCCCGGCGCGCGACAACGAGTTGGCCTCACAGCGCTTACGATGGCAGAATACTTTCGCGATGAGGAAGGCAAAGATGTTCTGCTCTTCATAGATAATATCTTTAGATTCGTGCAGGCAGGTTCGGAAGTGTCTGCCTTGCTTGGGCGCATGCCGTCTGCCGTAGGATATCAACCGACTCTTGGAACGGAAATGGGTGAACTTCAGGAACGTATTACGTCGACGAAAAAAGGAGCGATTACTTCGGTGCAAGCGATTTATGTCCCTGCAGATGATTTAACCGATCCTGCGCCGGCAACAACGTTCTCACATTTGGATGCAACAACCGTTTTGAGCCGGCAGATTGTGGATAAAGGAATTTATCCAGCAGTTGATCCGCTGGATTCTACTTCACGCATTCTCGATCCAAACATCATCGATGCAGAACATTACAACATTGCGAAACGCGTGAAAGAAGTTCTACAAGCTTACAAAGACCTCCAGGATATTATCAGCATACTTGGAATGGATGAGCTTTCTGATGAAGACAAACTCACTGTGACACGCGCTCGTAAGATTGAAAAATTTCTTTCCCAGCCGTTCTTTGTTGCTGAACAATTCACTTCCATCCCGGGCCGGTATGTCAAAATTGAGGATACAATACGCGGCTTTAAAGGAATCCTGGATGGTGAGTACGATACATTACCAGAAAACGCATTCTTGATGGTTGGCACCATTGAAGAAGCGGTTGAAAAAGCGAAGCAGCTGCAGGCGGCGTAATTATGGCCGATAAGACATTCCATTTAGAAATTGTGACACCAAAACGCATCGTGTTCAAAGGCGAAGTCACGAGCTTTAGTGCACCGGGCGTTGATGGGGGATTTCAAGTGCTCCATAGCCATGCGCCGCTGCTTGCGTCTGTGAAGATTGGCAAAGTAAAGATAAGCGCGGTAGGTGGGAACGAGGTGCACTATGCCATTTCAGGCGGCTTTGTTGAGGTGAGAGAGAACAAAGTCATTCTGCTGGCTGAGACGGCTGAACGTGCTGATGAAATCGATGTGGATCGAGTGAAAGCGGCACGGGACCGTGCTCTGAAACGGTTAGCGGAGAAGTATCCAAAAATAGATATTGAACGAGCAAAGCTTGCACTCTATCGTGCGCTAAACCGTTTAAAGATTGCAGGCGTAAATTAGTTTTAAACCCACTGAATAATCAGTGAGTTTTTCAATCATAGGAATCAGAAATGATTGCTGGAATTGAAACCTATAAGAACAGACCTACGCGTGCAGAAATATCCTTTGAGAACTTACGCAATAATTTATCTATCGTCAAAATATTCATAAACAAAGATGTAAAAATAATGGCGATGGTTAAAGCAAATGCGTACGGGCACGGGCTTTACGAAATATCCAGCGAGCTTTTAAAGCAAGGAGTCGACTATTTAGGCGTTGCAGTTCTCGAAGAAGGAGTGTATTTGCGAGAACGTGGCATAACCGCTCCAATTCTTGTGCTTGGACCCATCAACGCTGATCAAATTACTGAATTCATTACTCACGATATTGAAATTACAAGCTCATCAATTGATAAATCGATTGCAATTGCCACTATAGCAAAAGAGATGCGGAAGACTGCACTGGTTCATTTAAAAATCGATACCGGCATGGAGCGAATCGGTGTACATTGGTATAATGCTGAGCGGTTCATCGAAAAATCGTATGAGTTGGAATCAATCAAGATTAAAGGAATATTTTCACACCTAGCAAAAGCAGAATCGGATGTTGATTTTACGACCCAACAATTGAGTCGTTTTGAATCTGTATTGAATAGCTTGGGGAAAAAGAAACTCCTCCCCGAACTTGTTCACCTTGCCAACTCTGCCGCGATTATGAATTACAAAGATTCACATTATTCCATGGTAAGGCCCGGAATCATGTTGTACGGATATAACCCGAACGGATATCTACCGGATGTTACATTTAAAGGTAAAAAGTTGAAGCCAGTGATGACACTGAAAACGAAAATTTCTTTTTTTAAGGTTGTTGCTGCGCATACCGGAATAAGTTATAACCACACTTACATTTCCAACAATCAAACGCGTATCGTTACACTTCCCATAGGGTATGGCGACGGATATTTTCGGTTGCTTTCGAATAAAGGCGTTGTTATCATCCGCGGAAAAATATATCCGGTGGTTGGATCGATATGCATGGATCAATGCATGGTAGATATTGGTATGGGTGGAACTGCATACAATGGAGATGACGTTTTACTTTTTGGTGACATGGATAACTTCACAATCCCGCTTGAATCCCTCTGCGATAAAATCGGAACGATTACATATGAGTTTCTTTGCGGGATCAGTTCACGTGTTCCACGAATCTATAGGACAATATGAGCCGCACTCAGAAATACATCTCCCTTCTTCTCGAGCGATTACCGAAATATGAACTACGCTCGTACGAACATCAAACAACTCTCGATCGAATTCGCGATCGAATTTCGGCTGCTTCGGATATACATGCAGAGCTTCAATACCTGTACAAAGTACATAACTATGCTGAGTTTGCCCTTAGTTTGATGTGGATTGCGGATAAAGTAGAAAAAGATCTTACCAAAGAAGAATCAACGATCGATGAAGAGACACTCGTGTTCACCAAGTTCCGTCAAGCATTAGGAGATGTATCTCCATCGGGGCAGGAAACGGATACTGCAGGTACAGCATTTGATATTCCCGGATCTCAAGATCTTGGATCTGCACCGAATTTAGCATTTGATCTTGCAGCACCACCGGACATTGAATCAATTGCACCGCCAGAAACACAAATAGATTCGATATTTGGTGCGATGACACAAACTCCTGAACCGACACAGCCAACGAGCGGAGGTTCAACTTCTGGGAGTGACCAAGAACTCAGATTCGCGACCATGCTCGAGCAATTTTTAGAATACGTGCAAAGCGGCAATGACGATCGGACAAAGTTGTTGTCTGATATTATCAACGAATGCAATACAATACTTGCCACTGGCTCTGCATCTGAAGATTACAAACAGTTCTGCAGGTTGCTGACGGAATTTCTTAAGTATATAGCAAATAACCAATATTTGGATGATGTCCGAGTAATGAACATCCTTTCGAATATTCAAGATCCATTTGCTCAATGGGCGCGAAGTTTACCAGATAACCGAACTGGCCTCCTGGATTCGGTAATCGACGTTCTCCGTGATTTTAAAACGATGTTTGAATGAGGAATATGAATCAACCCAATATCTATGCAGTAATAATGGCAGGCGGTGTCGGATCGCGATTCTGGCCTCGAAGTCGAGAACGGTCGCCCAAACAAGTACTGGAAATTGTAGGTTCTGGTTCAATGATTTCCAATACGATCACGCGTATCCAACCGATGGTTCAGTGGGATAAAGTACTCGTAGTGACAAACAAGCTTCAAAAAGACATCATTCACAAGCAAGTGCCTTCACTGCCATTACAAAATGTCCTGACTGAGCCGCTTGGAAGAAATACGGCGCCGTGCATCGGCCTCGCTGCAAAATGGATCAGCCATCATGATCCAGATGCGATTATGATCATTCTTCCGGCTGATCATATCATCAGGGATGTGGAAGAATTTTTACGCGTGCTCCAGCGTTCAGTTCATGTGGCTCAGGAAAGTGATGCGTTAGTGACGATAGGTATTAAACCAACACACCCCGAAACAGGATATGGGTATATCCAATTTAAAGATACTTCAGAAAAGAATCCGCATACAGCAGATGGCATTTACCGCGTAAAAACATTTGCTGAAAAGCCGAATCTAGAAACGGCAGAAAAATTTTTAAAGAGCGGCGATTTCCTTTGGAACAGCGGGATGTTTATATGGAAGGCGAGTATCATTCTGCAGGAAATTCAAAAAAATATTCCGGAGCTCGGCGAACAATTGGCGAAGTTAGAAAATGTGATTGGCACAGAGGCTTACCAAGCAACACTCGAACGCGTATACGGAGTCATTCGCAGCATCTCTATCGATTACGGTGTGATGGAAAAAGCATCGAAGGTTTTTGTGGCGAAAGGAGATTTCGGATGGAGTGATGTCGGTTCGTGGGATGAAGTAGTCCGTCTCACGCCGGTCGATGGAGAAGGCAATGCACTGCGCGGAACGGTCATCGCAAAAGATTCGCATCGTAATTATATTGATGCAGGCAGCAAAGTAGTAGCAACGATTGGAATTGATGATGTGATCGTCGTAACAACGGATGACGCTGTCTTGATCTGCAAAAAAGGAAGATCACAAGATGTTAAGGAGATTGTGGATTACCTCCGGCGCAAACAAATCAATGGACTGTTGTAAACGGCGGATGATTCGACTTCTCTCTTGTACGACAATTTTTCTCCTTGTCGGCTGTTCTTCCACACCCAGATTTGCAGGACGAGACGAGCAGCATCCTGGCGAACACAGATCGCCGGCGCACGCTGAACAACCGTTTCCACAGAACTCAGGGAAAATTCTGCTGACACTGGAAGGAATTGCTTCTTACTATGCACAGGATTTTCATGGTAAACAGACTTCGAACGGTGAGATCTTTGATATGAATGCGCTCACTGCTGCGCATCGGACATTCCCGTTCGGGACAAAAGTACGTGTAACGAATTTAGAGAATAACAAAACCGTCGTTGTGCGCGTCAATGACCGTGGACCCTTTAAGGAAGGACGAATGATGGATTTATCGATGGGCGCGGCTAAGGAAATAGATTTGATTCGCACCGGCACGGCGCGGGTACGCCTGGAAGTTCTGGAATGGGGAAATGGACAATAGAATACCATGAAACGTCCTTTGATTACTGAACGAGATGTCATTGATGCCGCACGGCGTGGGACAAATGTACTGACGATCCAAGAAAACTCTATCATCACTGCCGCCGCCAAAGACGAAGCACAGAAGCGCAATATCAGGTTTTCCATTCAAACACAAAATGCAAAACTCTCACCGGCATCTGATCAAAAACCTATTTCTGAAACATCTTCTCAACTATCGCATGAAAATACAATGACGATTGCACTAGGTTCCGATCATGGCGGTTTTTCGTTGAAGGAAGCTCTAAAAATTTATCTCACAGAACAGGGAAATCAAATTATCGATGTAGGAACGGATTCCGATCAACCGTGTGATTACCCTGATTTTGCTTATGCCGTAGCATCTCTGGTTGCTTCAAACAAAGCTGAACGCGGCATAATGATCGACAGTGTTGGTGTGGCATCCGCAATAGTAGCGAATAAAGTGCCCGGCGTGCGTGCAGTTCCTTGTTACGATGAGTTTGTCGCACGCAGCAGCCGTGAACATAATAATGCCAATGTCCTTACACTAGGCAGTAAGGTTGTGGGAATTGAGGTAGTGAAATCGATCGTCAAACTTTGGCTTGAAACGCCCTTTGCCGGCGGCAGGCATTTGTCCAGAGTGAACAAAATAAGCGATGTTGAAAAGCGTTTCCTGAAATAATTCTGATAGAATATGTGCTTTTAAATTTTAAAGCCGCTTAACTGGTAGTTAACGCGGTTTTTTCGTTAAATGAAAAGCAACTATGAAGCTTAAAATTACTGTTAAACCAAACGCAAGAAAGAACGAAGTTACTCGCGCTACTGATGGGACACTAGTCATTCGTGTTACTGTACCACCAATTGAGGGGAAAGCGAACGAGAAAGTGATAGAAGTTTTAGCCGAATACTTGAATAAGCCGAAGAAATCCATTTCCATCATTTCTGGTTTTAAAGGAAAGTATAAGATCATTGATGTTGAGTGATGAAGATCAAATTTGATATGGCGAAATTAAGCTAAAAAGGCACGTCTTTGATAAACCCTTGTCACTTATCTTGATTCAAAAAATAGAATTGACTATATTTGATATGTAATGGAACGCGAACAAAGATTTAAGCGTTTTAGATACGATTGATGTTAAACAACTTTGAAAGATTTAATGACTATTGCTGAGAAGGGAAAAGGACTGAAATTTTGCTGTCTTTTAGCATTAATTTTAATCCTAAGTTCATTTGTATTTTTCGGGTGTTCGCAACAAGTAACAAGTGCGCAATTTGCTCAAAAACCTGGGAGTTCAATTGAGGACATAACCGAAAGCACCATACCTGCTCAGCCATCTCCATTCGCATCAATGAATACGGCAGGTTTGAATCAATATATCCCATTAGTGAAAAAGTACTCTGAAGAGTATAGAGTCGATTGGATTTTGGTCCTTGCGGTTATGAAACAGGAATCACGATTCAATTATGATGCTGTGAGCTACAGAGGCGCATATGGATTGATGCAAATTATGCCCCTGACACAAATTGAAATTGCAGAAAAAATAGGTGTAGAAGAAGCATCCACACCGCGTAACAATATCAAAGCAGGCATCTATCATTTGAAATCACTCTTCGCCATGTTTAAAAATATACAAAGAGAAGATAGAATATGCCTGACTCTTGCCGCTTATAATGCTGGACTTGGGCGAGTTCAGGATGCCCAGAAGATTGCGTTATATATGGGAAACGATCCTCATAAATGGTCCTCCATTAGTGCAGCGCTTCCATTCCTTTCGAAAAAGAACTACACGTTACATAGTCGTATTTGGAGTGATGGTTCTCCACCTAACGGATATTTACACAGTGCCCGGCAAACAATTGAATATGTCGATAATATTATGAGTTGTTATGACCGTTATAGCTTGGCATTGAAGTAACATTACAAATTACCGTAACTCTTTATTTTCCGTTTGAAATTCTTATTAGCCTAACTGATCCTTATAAGTGCCGTTAGTTACGTACTTTCTTTGTCGTCCTCTTAAGAAATCGCAGAAAAGTAAGTATCAGATGTCATTATCTCTGTTATATCAAGATTGATGTGGTATTTTTATTGGTTAACAGAAATAGAATTCGGAAATCCATAAGAAACTGCTTGACATTTAGGCGTAGTAACTATATATTTTTCGTGGTTTTTGACTGACAATGTTTCGTGTGGGTCAACCACAATATCTAATTTCACTAACCTAATAAGGAGCTATACAATGAAACGCATTCTACTAATTTCTGTGTTGTTGGTTATTGCACTCAGCATATCGTTCGGACAGATCGCCTATAAGAAGGGAGATCAAGTGGGTTCATTTATGGTAGGTTTGGGTTCATTAGTATATGTCTCGGGTGCAACTGGTTCAGTTCCACCGCTTACAGTTGCATACGATATGGGATATAATGAAAACATTTCTTTTGGCGGAATGCTGAGCTATACTGCATCCAAGTGGGACGATAATTCGTATGGTTTTGGTGCTACTTACAAATGGAGCTATATTATTATTGCAGCTCGCGGTGCATATCATTATGATCTTTTACATAACAGCAATATCGATACGTATGGTGGTCTTATGCTGGGATACGATATTGCATCAAGTTCAACAGAACTGACCGGCAATTGGCCGTATGGGTATTCGACGCCGTCGGCAGCATCTTCTGGTGGATTATTATTCGGTGGTTTTGTCGGTGCGCGCTACTATTTCAACCCGAACTTGGCAGTTCAAGCTGAACTTGGTTTTGGTTTAGCTCTGCTCAATATTGGTGTGGCTTACAAGCTTTAATTTATTATAACCGTTCCTAAACGGTTCTGAAGGGAGAATATCTGAAAAGGTCTTCTCCTTTTTTTGTATCCCTGCCAGGGGAATCGTTAGTTTATTCTAAGCGTCCATGACAATGTTTCTATTTTTGCAAGCCCGCAATTTTTTTTGTATCTTACATGCATTATGAAAGAATTTGCCCTCGTAGAAGGAAAACCCCGCTGTCATTGCGGTGTCTTTGGTGTTTTTGGTCATCCGGAAGCGTCTGTATTTTGCTACTATGGCTTACATGCCCTCCAGCATCGTGGACAGGAAGCCGCTGGCATCATTTCCAGTGAGTGGCTTGTTGATAAGAAAAAGTGGCGCTTCAATATCCAAAAAGGCGTCGGGCTTGTTGCGGATGTTTTCAAAGATGAAGACATCCTTCGCAAAGATCTCAAGGGCAATGCCGCAATCGGACACAACAGGTATTCCACAACAGGTTCCTCAGATAATAAATCGAATATTCAACCATTTGTCGTGAATTACAAAACCGGCAATCTCGCGCTCGGCCACAATGGGAATCTGACTAATTACCGGACACTCCGCCATCTGCTTCAAGAAGAAGGAACGATTTTCCAATCGACTTCAGACAGTGAAATCATTTTGCATCTTATCGCTCACAGTAAAGAGAAAGAGCAAATTCTTCAGATAAAAGAAGCGTTAGATGCGGTGGAAGGCGCTTATTCACTTGTCATATTGACGGATGATAGTTTGATTGCCGCGCGCGACCCGCAGGGATTTCGCCCGCTGGCACTTGGCAAAGTGGACGGAGCATACGTTGTTGCATCGGAAACCTGCGCCTTCGATATCAACGGCGCGGAATACATCCGCGATATTGCACCAGGTGAAATCATAGTGATCGACAAGGATGTCATCGCGACGGGAATTGTAAAATCGTATTGGGTTTCCAAGAAGTCTTCACAACCGCATCACTGCATTTTTGAATATATCTATTTTGCACGCCCCGATAGTAAAGTCTTCGGTGTGAATGTTGATAAAGTGCGCCGCAAGTTAGGAAAACTTCTTGCCAGCGAAAATCCGATTGCGCAAAAATCACCGGAAGATAAAATAATCGTCATTAGCGTTCCGGATTCAAGTAACACCTGCACCCTCGGATACGTTTCCGAAAGTAACAAGCAAGGATTGAATGTGAAATTGGAACTTGGTCTTATCCGCAATCACTACATTGGGCGCACATTTATTCAACCCCAGCAGAATCATCGTGAGTTGAAAGTGAAAGTGAAATTCAATACGGTGAAGGGAGTGCTGAAGGGTAAAAAAGTTATCATTGTTGATGATTCAATCGTCCGTGGGACCACATCAAAATTATTAGTGAAGATGATTAGAGAAGCAGAACCAAAAGAAGTGCACTTTCGTATTTCCAGTCCTCCAATCAAATTCCCATGTTACTATGGGATGGATTTCCCAAGCCGTGAAGAATTAATTGCAAACAGATTGCATGGCGATATAGAAGCCATTCGGCAGGAATTAGGCGTTGACAGTCTTTCCTATCTGCCTATGGAAAAACTTCTTGAGTCGGCTCCGACTGATGAAGGAAAACATTATTGCACTGCCTGTTTCAGCGGCAACTATCCAGTACCGATCGACCCAGAAGCAGCAAAGAACGAAAACGATCAATAATGCACCGCTATTTTACAATTTCTAATGTCCTCAGTGCAAGTCGCATCTTCATTGTGATTCCGATGGGATATTGTCTTGTGTCAGATTTTCCCTATCATCGTTTATGGACTGCAGGAATTATTGTCATCGCTGTCGTGACAGATCTGCTCGATGGATTTCTTGCACGGAAATTGCATCAAGTAACGGATCTCGGCAAAGTTCTCGACCCATTAGCAGATAAAATTGGAATCGGTATTTATGCCGTGCTGATCGCTTGGGCAGGTGACGTTCCTGTTTGGTTTGTGGTATTTATTCTCTTACGGGACCTTTTTATTTTTAGCGGGGGAGTTTATATTCGACGAGTAAAAAAAATAATACCTCAATCCAATTGGCCTGGCAAAATTGCTGTCACACTTGTTGCTGTAGTCCTTTTTTTAGGTACAATTCAAATCGGTGCGTTAAATCCTCTCTTCAGGTATGCAATGTGGGCAAGCATCGTTATGATGGTATGGTCGATAGTGACATACGCGCAGAGGTTGTTTATCGGCCGGAATATTGATGCGGTGAAATAACAATGGGAATCTTTAGTGCATTTTCCAAACTCAAATCCGGCCTTGCCAAGACACGGGATTCGATTGTCAGTAAAGTGCAGCGGCTTGCAGCAACGAAGAGCACCATTGATGACGAATTGCTTGGTCAATTGGAAGATATTTTAATAGCTGGTGATGTTGGTGTGCAGACAACGAATGTTACCTGTCTCACCTGAAGAGCCGTGTAAAAGTAGATAACTACGAATCCACGTCCCAGCTTATTTCTTTATTGAAGGAAGAAGTCGAAACTATTCTGCACGTCGATGATGGAAAAGAATCATCATTGAAAATTCTGCCGGCATCGGCAAAGCCTTTTGTGGTTATGGTTGTTGGTGTAAATGGAGCAGGTAAAACGACGACTATCGGCAAGATGGCATATCAGTACCGACAAGCAGGTCATAAAGTCATCATCGGAGCGGCAGATACATTTCGTGCGGCGGCGAATGAACAACTCGAAATTTGGGCACAACGTGCTGGCGTAGATATTGTCCAGCAGTCGCACGGCGCAGATCCAGCCTCAGTTGCATTTGATGCAATTAATTCCGCACTCTCAAAGCATGCTGATGTGGTGATCATCGATACGGCGGGGCGTCTGCATACTAAAACAAACTTGATGGAGGAGTTGAAAAAGATTAAGCGGGTAATGGCGAAGCGTCTACCCGGTGCTCCGCACGAAGTATTGTTAGTGCTCGATGCAACGACAGGACAGAATGGTCTGCAGCAAGTGAAACATTTTACCGAAGCCGTTGAAGTGACTGGGCTTGTGTTGACAAAGCTTGATGGTACTGCAAAAGGGGGAATTGTGCTTGCAATCAGCAATGAGATGAAGATGCCGGTTAAGTTCATTGGCGTTGGCGAAAAGATTGACGATCTTCAAGTGTTTGATCCTCGAGCATTTGTCGGTGCATTGTTTGAAGGGAACGAAGCTGAAGATGGGACGTAGACGGAAGTAACTATTAAGTAAAATTGTATTATTATTTATCATTATTCATTCATTGTATATCATGTCTTTTAAAATTCACATATTATCATCTGAGTTGTCTAATAAGATTGCCGCTGGTGAAGTGGTACAGCGTCCTGCAGCAGTTGTCAAAGAGTTAATTGAGAACTCGCTTGACGCTCAGGCTACACGTATCAGCGTTATTGTGAAAGATGCAGGCAAAGCATTAATCCAAGTGGTGGACGATGGCGAAGGAATGTCTGAACAAGACGCATCGTTAGCATTCCGAAGACATGCGACGAGCAAGATTCATACGGCAAGTGATCTGGAAGAAATTCGGACACTTGGATTCCGCGGTGAAGCGCTTGCATCTATAGCGGCAGTTGCACAGGTGGAGTTAAAAACCCGGACAGATTCTGATGATCTAGCAACGCACATCCGGATTGAGGGCAGTGAGATCATCGAGAAATCAAAATCAGCGCTGGAGCGCGGCACCAATATTACGGTTCGTAATTTGTTTTACAATACTCCGGCGCGGCGCAATTTCCTAAAAACCCGACACACCGAGCTTAAGAATATCACCGATGTCATTGTACGAATGGCGCTTGCATATCCTGAGGTTGAATGGTTTTATGCAAGCGACGACGAAGTCATGCTAGATTTGAAGTCGCAAAATGTTGAAAGCCGGGTGGCGGAAGTTTTTGGGAAATCGCAATTTGGCTCCATGATTAAATTTGATGATGCCAACGATTTGATGGCAGTGAATGGATTCCTTGGCAAACCAAATTTTGCGCGCAAAAGCCGCGTGGAACAATTTGTTTTTTTGAACCGACGATTCATTTTCAGTAGAATGATTAACCATGCGGTTTTTCAGGCGTATGAACATTTGTTGGAGAAAGGATCCTTTCCGTTCTTTATTCTCAATCTTTCGATTGATCCGAAAAAAATTGATGTTAACGTCCATCCGTCGAAGATGGAGGTGAAGTTTGAAAACGAATCGAATGTGTATCGCATTATCCTATCTGTTGTACGGAAAGCGCTTGCGGCAAATAATTTGATTCCCTCATTATCGTTTCAAGACGGAAACGCAGTTTCACCATTTGATGCCAAGTTCCATTTTAGTGAACAAGCATGGAAACGCGGGGATACTGATCAATCTGGTGCACCAGTGTTTCCACTTCGCCCCGATGTTCGGTCTGGCGAACCATCAATTTCAACAACGCCTAATATCATCGGTCTGGACGATATTCGATCTTCAGCTTCAAGCCCGGAATCTCCGTTGTCGCTTGGCATGTCTGTCTCTCCATCATCACTCAATCGCGTCCTTGCTCAAAGATCTGCGCTGGATCAATCGCAGATGCCGGAGAGCAGGCCGATATGGCAGGCACACAATAAATATATCATCTCTCAGATTCCTAACGGATTAATGATCGTCGATCAGCATGCTGCGCATGAACGGATTCTTTACGAACGTGTGATGGCAAATTTCGAGAACACCCTGCCGTCGTCGCAGCAGCTTCTGTTTCCAGAGACCGTTGATCTGGGTACAAGCGATTATTCGTTAGTAAAAGAATTACTTCCTGATCTTATGCGCCTTGGGTTCGACATGCGACTCTTCGGTAAAAATACGGTTGTGATTGACGGTATTCCTGCGGATGTACGCATTGGGAATGAAAAGAAAATCCTGCGGGAGGTACTGGATGAATTTAAAAATAACGAACACGCCGGTGTGAAAGATGTACGTGATAATCTGGCGAAATCCTTTGCTTGTAAAGCTGCTATTAAAGCAGGGGATAGATTGAATATGACAGAAATGATTGTCCTGATCGAACATTTGTTTCTCGCTAAAATGCCGTACGTATGTCCACATGGCAGACCGGTTATTGTAAGAATTCCATTAGAAGAGCTTGATAAGCGGTTTGGGAGAACATAAGAGGTGTGGTTTTCGTGAGGTATGTGAACTACCTTTCAAGTGATGAAAGAGAGAGGTTCAGTGAAAAATAAAATTGTTGGCGCCTTTATTTTGTTACGCCCAACGCAATGGCTTAAAAATATTTTCCTCTTTGCTCCCCTTATTTTTTCGAAACATCTATTCGAACCGACATTCTTTTGGCGGGAAATACTTGCATTTACCGGTTTTTGTATTATCTCCAGTATTGTCTATGTAATCAATGATATTGCAGATCGTGAAGCAGATAAACTTCATCCCATAAAAAGAAATCGTCCGCTTGCATCTGGGCTTCTTCGTCTTTCCGATGCCGTACTCGTTATTGTTATTTTGCTTGCATCCGTCAGTTGTTTGGTGCCGTTTCTAAGCTTGCGGTTTTGGTACACAATTGCACTCTATGGATTTCTCAATATTGCATATTCGTTCTGGCTCAAGCAAGTTGTTATAGTAGACGTATTTATCATTGCAGCGGGATTTATGCTGCGCGTTCTTGCCGGTGTTTTCGCCATTGAAGTTGTGATTTCTTCGTGGTTAGTATTATGTACGCTTTTCGTCTCGGTGTTCCTTGCAATTTCCAAACGACGAGGCGAATTGATACTGAGTGCTGAAACTGATTCATATGTTTCACGTCCGGTATTAAAGCAGTACGATGTGATGTTCATGGATCAAATCATGACTGTGGCGGCGTCTGGGATGGCGATTTCGTACGCATTGTATACCGTTGCTGAACGAACTATTACTATCTTTGGATCAGAGAATCTTATTTTCACTACAGTGTTTGTCCTGTTTGGTATTTTTCGTTACATCTTTCTTATGCGAGGACGGAAAACGGATGACAATCCTATGCACTTGTTGCTGAGTGATGCACCTTTGGTTGTGAACATTCTGCTCTGGTTCCTTGCCTGTGTTTTCATTATTTATTTTCATGACACAACTAGATGGATCTTCTAAGATGAAATTACCAGAACCGAAATCCCCAAAGAGAATTTCCAATCTTCCCGCTTGCCCGCCGAAGGTAGCTGTTGTGAAAACGACGCCGCAAACAGTGCTGGAAGATATTCAGCGTGCGATGGATCTTGCCGGAATAAAGGACGCACTGAAACTTGGTGCAACGACAATTCTCAAAGATAACATTTCATGGCATTTCCCTTTCCCCGGTGCGAATACGACACCATGGCAATTGGAGGGCGCGATTCTTGGTTTGCACAAGAATGGTTATGACAATATTGTGTGCGTACAGAATAAAACGGTGGTGACGGATGCATTCAAGGGTGAAGATTTAAACAAATATATTCCGCTTTTTAAGAAATTCCAGATTCCGGTCCTCTTCAACTTTAAGGATGGTGATATGAAGTGGGTTGAGTATAAACCCAAATCACCGATGCTTGTTCTCGATCAAATCTTCCCGGATGGCATACAGATTCCAGATTATTTTTTTGGAAAGAACATTCTGCATCTCCCGACCGTAAAATGTCATATCTATACAACGACAACGGGAGCAATGAAAAATGCATTTGGTGGTTTGCTGGCTACTCATAGGCATTATACACACACATGGATTCATGAAACACTTGTTGATTTACTTGCCATTCAGAAAGAAATTCATTCAGGCATATTCGCTGTCATGGATGGAACAACTGCAGGGAATGGCCCAGGTCCGCGAACAATGTTTCCTGTGGAAAAAAGTCTTATTCTCGCCAGTGCCGACCAGGTCGCGATTGATGCGGTTGCGGCGAAAATGATGGGCTTCGATCCGCTCTCTATTCAATACATTAATCTGGCGCACCAAAGCGGTCTCGGATGCGGTGATCCGAGGGAGATTATCATCGTGGGCGAGGATATCTCCCACGAAAATTGGAAATTTACAGTTGGTGATAATTTAGCAAGCAGGGCAGGAGACCTGCTCTGGTTTGGATTCTTTAAGAAACTTCAAAACATTTTCTTCCGCACACCACTGGTACATCTTTTCATTTTTGGTTCGGAGTTCTATCACGATTACTACCGCTGGCCGATTCGAGAACGACGACTGTTTAAACGCTGGCTTAAAAATACGCGATGGGGAAAATTATTTGCATCGTACCTGCCGATCGGATGAAAAACTGTGAGTGGAATCCAGCCGAAATTGCGAACACGCGCAGAATCTTATCTGCTTTCCATAACTATTATATGGGGCAGCACGTTTGTTCTAACTAAAATCATTCTTGAAGACGCTTCTCCTTTTGTCTATGTCGCCCTTCGTTTTTTAATAGCATCGTTTATATTTGCTGCGCTCTTCTTCCGAAGACTACGGACAATCTCGAAGGATGGAGTAGCCAAGGGTTTGGTGCTTGGTGTATTACTCTTTTTCGGCTTTATGCTTCAGACAATCGGAATGAAATACACAACTGCCTCAAAATCTGCATTCATTACTGGATTGATGGTTGTCTTCACGCCAATTTTTCAACTCATCATTGAGCGTAAAGCGCCAAAAATAGGAAATATTATTGGGGTAGTATTAGTTGCCAGTGGTTTATTTCTGTTGACATCTCCAAAAGGGTCAGAGTTAAATATTGGTGATGCACTCACTCTCATGTGCGCTGTTTTATTCAGTATATACACCGTTTATCTCGGAGTCTACGGTAAGGATCATGATCCTGCACATTTGACATTTGTACAGTTTGCTTTAACGGCAATACTTGCTGTCATAGCAATTCCACTTTTAGAAACGGCACACTTGAACCTGACTGCCAATTTCCTCTTTAATCTCACATATTTAGCCGTGATGCCAACCGTTGTTGCGCTCTATGTGATGGCAAAATATCAAAAGTATACGACACCGACAAGGAGTGCAATTATTTATTCGATGGAACCACCAATTGCCGCAGTGTTCGCTTTCTTCATTATCGGCGAACAAATTGGAATGATTGGAGTCGCAGGAGGTTTGGTGATTATTTCCGGTCTGATAGTATCAGAGTTGTCGGACGTTATTTTTACGTTTAAAAATAAAGAATTGCGCTAAAATTCAGGGATTCAATCAGCCTTTCTAAAAATGAGTGATCTGTGTCAAGTGATTTGGAGGAATAAATTAAACAGTAAAAATTAATGAATCAGTACTTGCGGAAGTCATAACCAAAAAGTATATTTGAGCCATATGAAAGCAGGACAAAAATATTTTCTTCTGGGTATTCTTATAATCAATTTCAGCGGTTTGATGGTCGCGCAATCATCTACACCGGTGATTACCGATGTCAAACAGGAGAATGACGGTACGATGAGAATCAGTTGGTCGATTGGATCAGAAGACGGCATTGACCATTATGAAATATTTAGAAGTACCGGTACGACAGGTCAGTTCAGCCGTATTGGTGACGTACCACACGGAACTTTCTCTTTCAGTGATAATTATGATTTGTTTAAGATAACGGGAAAGTATTTTCGTTATCAAATAAAAGCATTACGCGCAGAAACTTTTATAAGTCAAAGCGCGATCGTTGGTGCCTCCTACAACAGTACAAGTTCGGCAGCAAAGCGCACGTGGGGAAGCATCAAGGCGATGTTCCGCTGAGTTGACATATTATATTTTTTTTATCAAGCGATCGTTCTGCATCGCTTTTTTTGTTTATAGGCGGCTTGATGAAACCTTTGATTCTTGCCTCTCAATCACCACGTAGAAAAAATCTCCTCAAGCAGATTGGGATGAAATTCCGCGTGATTCCCAGCCGTGCGGCAGAAGTGATCTCTTCTCACCAGAGTCCGGGTGAGAACGCTCAACGTATCGCTATGGAAAAGGCGGCAGATGTTGCAACTCGTCTGCAAAAAGGAATTGTTATAGGTGCAGACACAATCGTTGTGCTGGATCATCATGTTCTTGGCAAACCAAAATCCAAAGATGACGCCAAACGTATGCTGAGATTATTAAGCGGCCGCGAGCATTCAGTTTTTACAGGTTTTGCATTGAGAGATGTGGAAACGGGAAAATGTACTGCGGGTGTAGAAGAAACAAAAGTCCGGTTTCGTAAATTGACCGAGAAAGAAATTGCCGATTATGTCAGTAGCGGTTCGCCGATGGATAAGGCGGGTTCTTATGGAATTCAGGATGACTTTGGAGCTGTTTTCATCGAGCGAATAAACGGATGTTTCTATAATGTTGTTGGATTCCCGCTTGCGCGTTTCTATTCGACGTTGCAGCGATTTGAAACTGATTTGGAAGCATTCCCTGAAAGGGAACTGTAATACTGGAAAATATTTTGTAAAAGAACTCTTGAGTACAATAAAAAACCCGTAGAGGAATACTCAACGGGTTTTTTATTGTTAGTGTTTCCTTAAGCAGGTTTGGCAACTTTCACCGCCTGCAATCCTTTGGGGCCCTGTTCAACTTCGAACTCTACCTTGTCGCCTTCGTTAAGCGTTTTGTAGCCGTCTCCGTTGATGGACTTGTAATGCACGAATACGTCTTCACCGCTTTCCCGTTTGATGAAGCCATATCCTTTTGTGTTATTGAACCACTTTACTGTACCCTGTTCCATACGGGTTCATCCCCTTGATGCATTGAACATCACACCGCAACTTTGTCTCTCAACGAAAAAGGTGCAATGAATACTTTACACCTCTCTTCCCCAGCTTCCAAGCATCGGAGCCACACAACCGAATTAACAACGGGCGACGCAACAGCCATAACAAATAATGATGAAACAAAATCGGTGCAGTGAACTACAACCAAATATTATAATTTCGTGCATTAAATGCAAGTGGTTGCGCACGGACTGCCCAGTATCTTACGTGTTTTCATCAGCAAGCCAGATCCCGTATTCCTCGGTTTCAGACTTGGTTTCCGTTGGTTCAGGTGCAATTCTTCTGGGTAAAATATGAATCCCATCGTCGGAGAATCCAAACATTTCATCTAAGGTGATAATTCGCTCAAATGCGACCGGTTCAAAAAACTCCCGGAATTTACTAACAGCTTCGTGCAAACGAGCAAGATAATAAGCGGTGTTTTCGTCTGGATGATGAGGATCCCATTCATCAACCAGGCGAGATGAACGAGTAAGTGTAAGACCCGCATCGTTTCCAGCAAAGTAATAAGAGACCTTTGAATTCGCTTTGACGAAAAGACTGGAACGCACTGTGGCTTCCATCGCCGGTGATGATGCGGTTTTACCGGAAAGAACATCTTTCTGATACATTTCTGTATCCACTCGGATACTATCTGTGCGGCAGAAGTCTACCGGAGTCCATTTGTGCTGCATCACCTGAGTGTGTGCTGTTGCATATGCATGATGCATCCGTTTAAAATCGTTTGTCAGAAGGCATTCAATCACCCGCTGAACAAATACTCTCATAAAACGTTCCATCCCGCGGGAAATAAGATTATTCCCTTTAATAAGGACATTGTTGTTCTGATCCAGCAACGCATAATTATTTTTACGGTAGCTGAACATTTGCTTGTAATAGTGCGATAATACAAGCGTGGTTCCTTCCGGCAAAGTTTTTGAAAGCCGTTCAACGAAATTTTTCTGATTTGCTTCACCGACAATATTGTTTGGTGTCAGGAGGAAAAAACCCCCTCCATCAGACTGAATGATAGTTGCATTGAAGAGTTCAATCTGAGTCAGAATTTCTTTCACAATATCCCGACCTGCGATCAGGGCAACTTCGGCTTGTTCGGGATCGTTATACAATCCACGCGCAGAACCGAGATAGAGGTGAAATGAATCAATAAGACGTTTGAGCGCTTTTAATTGGTGCGTCGCATCTTGGGAAGGTGTTGTCTCGACAGTCATCTGACCGTCTATCTCTCGTTGTAAGTCAGACAAACGTGTAAGAAGCGGAATAAAAACATCTAATTCATCTGTCCTAGGCTTGATATTCTGTCGGAGTAAGATTGAAGAATGCATTCCTGCTAATTCAACATACATAACATCAGAAAAAACGCCGGCGTGAAATATCTCCGATGGGATTGTCATGGAACGAGAATTTTCGTTGGCTCTTGGAACGGAATGCCGTTGACGGACGTATTCTCTTAACATCAGAGATTCGATTCGTGATGCTGCACCGAGTTGAGCAAGCATTCGATAGTTGAATGGACACATCTGTGCTAGATAAAACAGCGGTGGTGAGAGAAGGTTGTATAGATTTCGTGCAAGAGAGTTGTTGAACAGAGAATGATTTATAACATCCTGCGGATGATGATTCCATTCCTCAACTATTCTTTGAGCGGGAATAGCTTTTTCTGTGCCGACTGGGATATCAAAATGTTTTGCCAATGAAGCGAGCGTCAATGATTGTTCAATTCTTTTAGTGTCAATTTCCGTTTCTGCCAACGTTAACAAATCGACGAGATGCCTGCCAAAAACATCAAAAGAAAACCATTCATTTTCTCCGGAACTCGCGGTACCAAATCCGGGTGGAGTTCGCATATCGCTGCCATCTCTACCGATCGCCGGCGGGATTTGTAACCGCTCACAGGCACGGCTGAGGACCGGCAAAATCGTTCCAAACAAATCGTATCCTTCAATGACGTCGGGATCTACCGCGTTAATGCACTGGATAGCATGCTCTAGAACACTTTGCTCATTGTGCTTGCGGGTATCGAAAGAATTTACATTGCCATCACTGGTGGCGAGTGTGATAACAAGAATTTGTTCTTCTGAGCTTTTTTTATTTCGTTTTTTTTCTCCAGCTGGAACGAATTGGATGTCCACATGAATGCGCACCAGTTCTTCGAACTTCATTCCTTTGAATAATGTGATCCCGGATTGTAAAAGGAACTGGCGAACTGCATCTGCACGGATAAGAATTTCCTTAAAATCCTGATACGATGAAACGCGTACCGACCGGTTTTTATTGTATTGATGCAAAATAAAATGTACTGCTTCCCACATCTCGCTCCAGCGCGTGAAGGCAACTATATAACGGTAAAAGTTTCCGCCGGCAAGCTCCTTCAACCAGAATTTTTTGGGGAAATCTTTTATAAGCGCTTCACTGGATAGAAAAAAGAAAGGGAAAAACTCTACATCGCGATGTAGAATCTTTCCCTCAATTCGTTTGTATATTCTGATTGTCTGATCGTTCAGCTGTTGTACAGCGACGATGTGCTCTTCTGTATTATGTCCATAGAGCAGCGTGTCCATTCATCATTTCTTGGACTTATCGAGGTTCAGAAACGGCGTTAATAAGTCGATAGGCACGGGAAAGATTGTTGTGGAATTATTTTCTGTGGCGATCTCACGAAGCGTCTGCAGATAGCGCAATGTTAGTGCACTGGGTTGTTCGGCGAGCACTTTTGCCGCATCGGATAAGCGTTGTGATGCCTGAAATTCCCCTTCTGCTGCGATAACTTTCGAGCGGCGCTCACGCTCTGCTTCTGCCTGCTTCGCCATTGCCCGCTGCATTTCTTGCGGTAAATCAATCTGTTTCACCTCTACATTGGAAACCTTTACACCCCAAGGCTCGGTATGGCTGTCGATAATTTGCTGGAGCTTCTGGTTGATCTTATCGCGCTGCGAAAGAAGGTCATCTAATTCAGATTGTCCTAACACACTTCGCAATGTGGTTTGTGAAAGCTGGGATGTAGCGAACAAATAGTTTTCAACCGATACAACGGCTTTTTCCGGCTGCATCACACGGAAGTACACCACAGCATTCACTTTGAGCGAAACGTTATCCTGTGTGATGATATCCTGCGGCGGAACATCCATAACGACTGTTCGCAGACTCACTTTTACCATTCTATCGATACCGGGCCATAACCAGACAAGTCCGGGTCCCTTTACTCCTAAAAGCCGTCCTAAGCGGAATATGACACCGCGATCATATTCACGCAATATTTTAATTGAATTGACTGCGAGAAGAAACACGGCAAATCCTAAAAGAAATATATATATAATTCCTGGTTCCATAATCACTCCTTTGATATTATGAATGGTTCGACTAACAATTTTAATCCGTTGATTCTCACAACTCGTATACGATTACCTTTTTGAATCGTTCCTGACAATGACTCTGCATTCCAGATCTCTCCATGTATACGTACGACACCTTCTGGTTTCAGTGTTTCGATAACATCTCCAGCCTCTCCAGTGAATCCTTCAATGCCTGTTGTCGGCTTTCGGCGTTGAGCTTTAATTCCTAATCCGAGGATAACAACAAAAAAGAATGTGGATATAATGACCGATGCAAAGATCACCGACCAGGATATTTCCACAAACTCAAGAACACTTGATGTACGAATGAGCATAATAGATCCCAAGAAAAGTGAAACGGCACCGCCTATAGCAAGCATGCCGTGGCTGATAATTTTTATCTCTAAGAGGAAGAGTATGATTCCAAAAATAATAAGTGCAAGTCCGGCATAGTTGATTGGCAGAGTATGCATCGAATAAAACGCCAGCACGAGACTGATCACGCCAACGATGCCTGGGAAGATAGAACCCGGATTGTACAGCTCAAGTATTAAACCGATAGTGCCAAGTTGAAAAAGAATGAGAGCGATATTCGGATTGCTCAAGAGATCCAATAATTTTTCCGCCCATCCCATCTCCATCCGTTCGATCCGTGCGCCTTTTGTATGGAGTGTTGTTGTGCCGGTGATTGTCTCAACTTGTTTGCCGTCAATTTGCGTAAGCAACTCATCGACATTCTTCGCAATGAGGTCGATAACATTTGTGTTAAGGGCTTCTGTTTCCGTAATAGCTTGGCTTTTCCGGACAGCATTTTCTGCCCACTTCAGATTGCGGTTTCGTTTTTCGGCGATCGTGCGGATAAAAGCGGCGGCATCATTTGTGACTTTTTCACTCATCACCGAATCCATTTTTCCTTCCATGTCCACGGGATGCGCCGCTCCGATGTTTGTCCCGGGAGCCATTGCCGCAATGTGTGCAGCCATAGTAATAAATACACCGGCAGAACCCGCTTGTGCACCTCCGGGGGAGACATAGACGACGATAGGTATCTTCGATTCAAGAAATGAACTGACTATCACTCGGGTCGATTTAAGCAGGCCGCCGGGAGTGTCCATCTGTATTATCAGGCATTCGGCGTTCTTCTCACGGGCATTTTCGATACCGCGCTCGATAAATGCTGCTGATGCTGGATTGATTGCCCCATCAATTTTCAACAAAATAACTTGTTGTGAAAAGATGATAGCAGGGAGGATAATAATAAAAATGAAAAGTATGAATAAACGGTGGAACATGATCATATTCCTCCATCCAGCGGCTGTGTTTGTAAGACCTGCGTTTTTCGAAGAAGACATTTACCGCTGTCGGAACAATGTACTACACGAGCGACATCAGTGCGGAGAGAGTGGGATTCGAACCCACGGTACCCTTACGGATACACTACCTTTCCAGGGTAGCCAATTCAACCACTCTTGCATCTCTCCGG
>Ga0182017_10001003_pt1 | contig 22118 bp, 12 predicted proteins | sample 712E3DmetaG_FD_120492 | JGI IMG/M metagenome (GOLD analysis project Ga0182017, IMG submission 120492) | Permafrost microbial communities from Stordalen Mire, Sweden - 712E3D metaG | ecosystem: Environmental > Terrestrial > Soil > Wetlands > Permafrost | place: Sweden: Stordalen | collected... | reverse complement strand
TCTGATGCGTATATTTTTAAGAGTATAAAATATATCGGATTTTAGCATATTGTCTAACTCTGTTTCATCAAAACCAAATTTTGTTTCTTCAGTAGCTATATGCACCTGCAAAAGGCAATCTATAACTCTTCCTGTTTTACTACCTTCTTTGTTAATAATTTCAAGCAGTTTTGAACTGTCTACCGAGTGAATAAGTGAGATAAAAGGAACAATATTTTTCACTTTATTTGATTGCAGGTGCCCGATCATGTGCCATTCAATATCTTTTGGAAGCTTCTGGTATTTGGAGAACAAATCCTGAACTTTATTTTCTCCAAAAATTCTATGTCCTGTATCATAAGCTTCCAAAATTTTACTTACAGGAATTGTTTTTGAAACCACTATTAATTTAACATTGGGTGGCAATCCGTATTTGATTCTATTTAAATTATCAGCAATCATTTATAAATATTCTTGAAGTATCAAATGTACAAAAAGATTGAATGTTATGAAGATTGGTAATTACAGAAAACGAAAATTTGAAAATCGGAATTACTGAAGATTCAGATACTTGATAACTGCATAATATTCAATTTGAATTCTTCGGAAAACTAAGTCTTACAAGAGCTCCGCCTTTTTTAATATTTTGTGCTTCAATATCTCCTGAATGAGCATTCATTATTAGTTTAGCAAGCGCTAATTCGATTCCTTCATTTTCATTTATGTGTTTTTCTCCGGGTGAAAATAATTTAAAAAGATTATCCATTGCTTTCTTTGAAAAACCAGGTCCTTCATCTTCTATTTCTATTAAATAGGTTTGGTCAACGACTTTTGAATTTATAGTTATTGTTCCATTTGGTTTACTGAAATTAATAGCATTGTCAAAAACAGATGTCAGGCAAGTACTCAGCAGCTCGAAGTCTCCCATAACAACATCATTGATGTCATGGATATTTTGTACGACTTGCAAAGATTTTTTGATAACTTTTTGTGATGCTTTTGTCAATATGGTGCTGATAAGCACACCAAATGGAAGCGGCTGAATATCAAGGCTGTATTGTTTCATTTTTAATTGAGTAATCTTTAAAGCAGTGATTGAAAAGTTTTCCAATCTCATTACAGATAAGTCAAGGATATTAAATAATCTCTGAACGGATTCATTTAAATCATACTCTTTCATTATTTCAAGAGAGCCTTTTATTCCATTTAACGGAGTCCTGATTTCATGACTAATAATATGAAGAAATTCGGATTTGGCTTTATCGAGATTCATTAGTTCGTCATTTGCTTTTTGAAGCTTTTCGTTCGAAATCCGTAGTTCATTGGTTCTTTCTCTGACTTTTTCCTCAAGCGTCTGGTTTATATTTTTTAATTGCTCCTTATTATAACGAAGTTCCAGGTGTGTGCGTACCCTGGCTAAAAGTTCTGACGTATCAAAAGGTTTGGTAACATAATCCTGGGCGCCCAGTTTGAATCCGTAGACAATACTTTCCTTTTCAGTTTTGGCAGTAAGAAAAATAACAGGAACATCAGCCAAATTCTGGTTTTTACGCAGCTGTTCGCATACTTCAAACCCAGACATTCCGGGCATCATGATATCAAGAAGAATAAGATCAAATTGTTTTTTATCAAGCCAACTCAAAGCAGTTGCACCGCTTGTGGCAAATTCCAGCTGATAACCTTCATTTCTTAAAGTGCTCCCCAATAATTGCAGGTTTTTAGGATTGTCATCAACCATTAAAATCGTGAACATTGAAGGCTTAAAATCGCTCATGGTTTTTTAAACATTAGCATTCGTAATTGATTTTATTAAGGTAGGATATTCTCTTAAAATTTTTAACATAGTATCAATGTCGAAATTGTTAATTGAAGTTAGTAAATGATTGCCGTATTGGACCAAGTTATCAATATTAAATTTTTTACCAACATTCTTGATTTTGTATGCAAAATCTTCTACATCCGAAAGTGGTTGTTGATTCTCAAATGTTTTCCATATTTTATAATATTCATCTTCAAGTAAAGGCTTTATTTTACTTATTATGTCATTTGGATAAATTTTTAAGTCCTCATTTTTTTTATTCGGAACTATTGGTTCATCTTCAGAAATTGTATGCGGCAGGAAACGCATGAGTTCAAGGAAGACGTCATTTATCTGGATAGGTTTTATGAGTATACCATCAAAATTATGCACTTTTAATCTGTCTCTTTCCTCCACACTGGCTGAAGCTGTAGTCGCGATAACCGGAATATTTTTTAAATGTGGATTGTTACGAAATTTTATTAATAGTTCAAATCCATTAAAAACAGGCATTCTAAGATCAGTGATAATCAGGTCGGGTTTTTTGACCTGAGCAATTTCATACGTTTCAAGACCATCACGGGATTCGTATATTGTCAGACCTGTGTCCTGTAGCACGCTACTCAGGTATTTTCTGTTGTTTTCGACATCATCGGCTATTAATATTGTTGCAGGTTTAAATATAATTTTACGGGGATCAATAGTGCGAATCTCAGTAATATCAAATTTTTGATTAGATGTCCTGATACTTTTTAATATTACTGTAAAACAGCTTCCTTTTCCTGGCTCACTTTCCAACGAAATTGATCCGTTGAGAAGTTCTGTCAGACGTTTGGTAATTGTAAGACCCAGACCAGTTCCTCCATATTTTTTAGTACTTTGTCCATCCTGCTGCATAAACGGTTTGAAGATTACTTCCTGAAATTCTTTATTAATACCTATGCCACTATCTTTCACATCAATTTTCAAATCAACATAATTGCTATTGTTTAAATAATTTTTATTAATACATTGAACATAAGCTTTTACAAAACCTTTGTCTGTAAATTTTATAGCATTACCCAACAAATTAATCATAATCTGACGCAGGCGTACTTCATCAACTTCAAAACCAATGGGCAAACTGCCATCCACTTCAATACTGAATTCCAGGCCTTTTTCTTTAGCCTTTAATGAAAACAGGTATTCTATATCTTTAAAAAGCAAAAATGGATCAACCAGTTCTGTATGAAGTGCCATCCTTCCGGCTTCAATTTTTGACAGGTCAAGGACATCATTGATAAGTATCATCAAACTTTTTCCGCTACTTTTTATCGATTCAAGGTAGTTACGTTGTTGTTCATCGGATATTTTAGTATTTAGCAATTCAGCAAAACCCAGAATAGAATTCATAGGTGTGCGTATTTCATGGCTCATGTTTGCAAGAAATTCACTTTTTGAGCGACTTGCCAATTCTGCGGCTTCTTTAGCCATTTGCAATTCTTCTTCGGCACGTTTCTTTTCAGTAATATCATCTTTAACTGCAACGAAATGGGTAATTTCTCCCTTCATGTCTTTAATTGGGGAGATATTTACCTGTTCCCAATAAAAAATACCACTTTTCTTTCTGTTACATATTTCACCCTGCCATATCTGTCCTGATTTTATAATATTCCACAATTCTTTATAGAATTCTTCATTATGAATTCCTGACCTTAGAATATTAGATTTTTTACCAAGAATTTCATCGAACGAATATCCTGAAACCTCTGTAAATTTTTTATTTGCATATTCTACTATACCTTCGGTATTGGTTATTAATACAGATGCATGGCTCTGTTCAATGGCCATTGACAACTTTTTCAACTCCTCTTCAGCAATTTTCCTTTCAAGAATTAAGCCGATTTGTGCACCTATCTGGTCCATCAGATATGGCATATTTTCATCAGAAATGGCCTTTTGTTCCGAAAAAAATTCCATTAATGCAACTACTTTTCCTGAAATAAATATTGGAAAAATAACCAGGCTTTCCAGTCCATGATTTAATGCTTCACTGCAAAGGGGATAATCCTTTTTATATTTGAAGTTTTTTATCCATTGGGCTTTTTTATTGACTAGCGCTAAAACATGAATAGGACTTATTTTCAGGTTATCAATCTGCTCATGTACTTTTATCAGGTTGTTATATTTATTTGGCAAGGCTGAATACCATAAGGATTGAGGTTTATTAAGCAAATATTTGTTATTGTAACTTATTACATGACCCAGGGGCCAGTAATTATAACCTGATATCAGTGACATGGCTAATTTTAAAACTTCTTCTGCAGTAGGGGCTTCATTGGCTATTAATGCAATATCTTTCAATAGACGATTGCTTTTTTCCTGGGTCTTTAATAAAACTTCTGCAAACTTTCGGTTACTAACATCAGCTATAGCTCCCAGCATCCTAAAACCCTCAGCAAAATCGGACATATAAACTCCACTATCCTGCAAATAAATATAGCTGCCATTCTTCTTTTTGAAACGATATTCAAGATAAAAACTTTTTAGTTCATTCAGTGCTTCTTCTCGCTTTGATTTATATAAATTTCTGTCATTTGGATGAATGAGTTTAATAAAGTCTTTAATGCCAAAAACATCAAATTCTTCTTTTGTATACCCTGTAACTTTTTTAATTGCACCCCTCCATTTTATAGAATTGTCCTTTAAAGAATAATCATAAATTACCTGGCCGGTTCTTTCAATGGTAATGCGGTAACGTTCTTCACCGGCTTTAAATTCTGCAGTTCTTTCCTGTATTCTTTTCTCAAGGGTCTTGTTAACTTCTTCAAGTTGATTTTTTGCCTCCAACAATTCCTGTTCAGCTTGTTTTCTGTCTGTTATATCTCTTCCAATCCCTGCAATACCAATTATTTCACTTTTTTCATTTCTTATTGGCACTTTGGTCGTTGAAGTCCATTTAGGTTTTCCTGAAGTATCAATAGTCGGTTCTACCATTCCGATTCGTGGTTTACCGGATTTCAGTATTTCTATTTCATCAGTCCAGTATTTATTTGCCAAATGCGGGGGAAAATAGTCGGCATCGGATTTGCCCAGTAGTTCTTCTGCCGATTTGGCTCCCAATAATGAAGCTTCTTCCTGATTTGCTATAAGAAAACGACTATTCTTGTCCTTAACGTATATATAATCAGGCATTAAATCAATAAGTGTACGCAACAAAAAACGTTCTTCAAGGTATTCTGACTCAGCTCTTTTTAATTCAGTGATATTACGGCCAATTCCTACAATTCCAATAATTTTGCCTTTCTCGTTATAGAAAGGTATTTTATAAGTTGAGAGCCATTTAATATTCCCTTTTGAATCAGCAACAGGTTCTTCAATACCTATGAAAGGTTTTCCTGTTCGCATAATATTGCGTTCATCGGTCAGGAATTTCTTTGCATAACTTATTTCATAAAAATTAGCATCAGTTTTACCTATAAAATCATCTGGCGAAGAGAGACCCATATGTTGTGCATGAGCTTTATTTGTATAAAGGAATCGGCTTTTTGTATCCTTGATATATACAAGATCGGGAATAGTATCCAGTAAAATTTTAAACAAATGTTGTTTGTCAAGCAATTTTGGTTTGGGTTTTTGAAAAAAAGATATATCCTGCAAAACCAACATGGCTGTTGTAACAATGCCATTTCTTTTATTTAATGGTATACCTGTAACAAGGAATCTCTTATTCTTATTTCCATTTTTAAGTACTATTATGTCATCTTTGTGGTTTAATTTACCTTTGAAAGCCAGCGAAAGAGGAAATTCTTTAACAGGATATTTTTTCTTGTTATTTAAATTTGAAATACCTGCTTTTTCAATAATATTAGAAACACTAAAATTTTCTCTTAAAATATTTCCGAAAATTATCTTTGCCTCTGAATTTACAAAAGTTGGCCGGGCATTACCTTTTTCAAATACCAATATGCTGCTGGGTAGGTGTCCGAAAATATTATTTAACTTTCTTAATTTAATATCAATTTCATCAATCAGATATGTTAATTTTTTTCTGAATTTATCTGAAAATTTTAGATTCTTGCCAATCTTATAAAAAGCAAAATAATCTTCAATTATCTTTTTTATGTTTTCTACTTGTGGAATAGTATCATTAGTTTTCATAAATCATCTTCAGATAATTGAATTTTTAATTACGTAAAAACCAGCTTAAATGTTTGGAAGAATGCTGATAAAATGAAAAAAACTAACCCTCAGTTTTCTTCTTATATAATAAAGATAGTGAATTTATAGTAAATAGTAAAATTATTGAGTAAATTCAAATATTTGAAATACAACGAATTAAATATTCATTCATTGATTTGAACAATTAAATAAATGTTGTTGTTTTTATATTCACATTTAAAGATGAATATTTATATTTGCGGGGTTTTTTATAAATGTAAAATAATTTATTAAATACTTTAATTTCAGAATAATAGTTAAATAGTAAATACTTAAAATAATTTTGGGCATGACGAAAAATAAGAAGCTAAAAGCATGGGTGAAAGAATGGACAGAATGGTGTAAACCTGATTCGGTACACTGGTGTGATGGTTCAGAAAATGAAAATCAAAGTCTGTTTGATTTAATGGTAAGTAAAGGAATGGCTATTAAGTTAAATGATAAGAAACGCCCGGGTAGCTATTATTTTCAGAGTGATCCCAGTGATGTAGCGCGTGTTGAGGACCGTACTTTTATCTGTTCTGTGAAAAAGGAAGATGCAGGTCCAACCAATAATTGGATGGATCCTATAGGAATGAAAAAAACATTACGTGAATTTTTCAAAGGTTGCATGCAGGGACGTACTATGTATGTGATACCTTTTAGTATGGGTCCTCTTGGGTCAAATATAGCTCATATTGGTGTACAATTGACGGATTCACCTTACGTTGTGGTTAACATGCGAATTATGACTCGAATCGGGAAAGCAGTACTTGATATTTTAGGAAATGAAAATTTTATTCCATGTATTCATTCAATCGGAGCGCCATTAAAAAAGGGGAAGAATGATGTAAAATGGCCATGTGCACCAATAGAACAAAAATATATTTCTCATTTTCCGGAAACCAACGAGATATGGTCCTATGGTAGTGGTTATGGAGGAAATGCGCTCTTAGGCAAGAAGTGTCTTGCATTACGAATAGCATCGAATATGGCTCGAAGGGACGGATGGTTAGCAGAGCACATGTTGATTATGGGTATTACTAATCCCAAGGGTGTTAAGAAATATATTGCTGCTGCATTTCCAAGTGCATGTGGCAAAACTAATTTGGCAATGCTTATACCTACTATACCTGGTTGGAAAGTGGAATGTGTTGGAGACGATATTGCATGGATGAAATTTGGTAAAGACGGTCAATTATATGCAATAAACCCGGAAGCAGGATTTTTTGGAGTAGCTCCCTATACTTCAATGCAAACTAACCCGAATGCGATGTTAAGTTGTAAAGCAAATTCAATTTTTACCAATGTCGGCTTAACACCTGACGGTGACATTTGGTGGGAAGGAATTGGAAGTGATATGCCTGCAGGTACTATTAACTGGCAGAATGAGGTACATGATCCTTCATCAGGGTTACCTTGTGCGCACCCAAATGCCAGATTTACTGCTCCGGCATATCAATGCCCTGTAGTTGATCCGGATTGGGAAAATCCTAAAGGGGTACCTATTTCAGGTATACTTTTTGGTGGACGCAGACCGGGTACCGTACCGCTGGTTTACCAGGCTTTCGATTGGAACCATGGAGTATTTGTAGGTTCAATAGTGGGATCGGAAGTTACTGCTGCTGCTATCGGCTTAAAATCAGGTGTCCGTCGGGATCCTTTTGCAATGTTACCCTTTTGTGGTTATCACATGGGTGAATATTTTGCCCACTGGGTGAAGACTGGTGAAAAAGCTCCGGATAAAAATAAGTTGCCGAAAATTTTTAATGTTAATTGGTTTCGTAAAAGCGCTGATGGTAAATTTCTTTGGCCAGGGTATGGTGAAAATATCCGTATCCTGAGATGGATTTTTGAACGAATTGAAGGAACTGTATCTGCAATTGAAACTCCTATTGGTTTTGTACCTTCAAAGGAATCTATTGATATCGATGGTCTGCAAAATCAATCCGCTAAAATGGACGAACTCCTGAAAGTTGATAAATCAGAATGGAAAGCAGAATGTGATCTTATTGCCGAGCATCAGAAATTATTTGGAGACCGGTTGCCGCAAGAAATGATTCTGCAATTTGAAAAATTGAAACAAAAACTATCATAATAGATAAGTTTCTGTCTCTTATTGAAAAATCATATTATTTAAGCGCATAACGAAAATTGGTCCGGCTGCCATCAACAGTCGAACCAATTTCTAAAAAGCTCTTCCTGGTAATTTTTCTTTAACGATTAACGAATACAGAAATGTCAGAATATAAAACTACCAGATTTCTGTTGTACAAAATATTTTTTGCACCATTACCTTAAACTCTATTCCTGTTTGACAACGGTTCATTAATATCCGGGATTTTGGATTAGTTTACTATTTCTATTAATAGCTTGTTGCGAAAAAGGAAGCAAGTACATTTTATTTAGAAAAACATGATAATGTTCTTTATTATTGAAACGCAATGTATCAACTTGATAGTGCCACACTCCTGAATTATCGCTGGGTGAAGTATTTCTGATTACCATGGCATGCAATGTTTCGTTCAAAACAACTTCAGCAATTCTCCATCGTATTATATCATAAATCCGTTTGTTTTCAAAACTCAATTCTACCCTTCGTTCCCGGTGTATAATATCTCGCATTTGATCCTTAGACAATGTTCCGTAGGTTGCTTCCAGAGTTGGGATTCCTGCCCGGATCCTTATTTGATCAATGGCATCATAAACTGTTGCATCAGGACCGGTTGCTTCATTTTGTGCTTCAGCATAATTTAATAATACTTCAGCATAACGGAAAAATACATAGTTTAGTCCATCTGTCTTTACAGTTAAAACTCCGCCACCTGATTGTTCTACTTTTGGGTTCACCCTTTTCCTGGAGTTATAACCAGTATTCGACCTGTCATCGGTTCTGAAATCAAGTTCATTTAATTCCGGATGCACTTTATTGATTCTATAATAAATGGTATCGGTAAAAGTCATCCAATCTAATTTATAAGGTGCCCCGTCATAAACCACCCACATATAGAACCTGGGATCACGCCCTACATAAGGTTTTTGCGGATCATAACCTGAACCCGCTTCTTCAATATGTTTACCGTTGGCCATACTATAATCATCAATAAGTTCCTCTGTCGGATCATAATTACCCCAATTCAATTTGTCATCAACAATTTCTCCTTTTGCATTCTTATTATGAACATGTACCGGTCCTCCTCCCCAACATGAGAAATTACTCCACATTGAATTTGCCAAATGTTGGCGGTCAAAAATAACTTCTGAATTGTATTCATTTTCTTCGGTCCAGAACTTCGCCAAATCAGTAAACAATTGATATTTTTTTGTCGCTCCAAAAGAATCGATGAATTGTTTATTCGTGGCTGCTGCTTTTGCCCACCTGTTTATGTCATAATCCCCAAAACCAGTTAATTTTACTTGTTCAGGGGATGCTCCTGTTCCATTGCAGGCAGCAGGAACAGTAGCATTAAATGCTGGACTGGCTGCAAATAATTCTATCCACCCTTTTAATGCCAGGGCAGCGCCTAAGGTTGCTCTGCCTGCATCGGGACTGGTTATGTTGTATTTTACCGGCATGGCATTATTCTTAACTATACTGTCCAACTGAGATGTAATGAAGTTGAATGTCTCTTCAAAAGTACTTCGTGGTACTTTTAGTTCAGAAGAATCTACCAAAGTCCTTGATTGAGGTTGGGTAATAATTGGAACTCCACCATAATGCATGAATAAAAAACTATACGTAAATGCCCTTAAAAATTTGGCTTCATCAATTCTTTTATTCATCCAATCCTTGGAAAAGTTATTCGCATACTTTTTAACCTGCTGAATAAAAGTATTGCAGTTTCTTATTCTCGTATAAGCCTGTGTCAGATCAGCATAGGTATCTGAATTATTGTCATAATCAAAACCAGTTCCTGATCCAGAAGTAGGGGTATTATAATGAAATGGGGCACGTTCACCAAATCCTTCAATATTTTCGGGAGTAACGTTGCCCTGTTTCCAATTCGCGCTGGGCCAGTAATAGGTTGCATCACAATCATCTGTATATAAGTCGGGTTGATCAGGAGAATTATTGTTTTTCCATAATCCATTATAACAATTATTTAAATATAGATCAGCCGCGTCATCGCTAGAAAATTGAACAGCATCATTTATGTTTTGTTTCGAAGTATTTTCCAGAAAATCCTTTTTACAGGATGATAGTATCAGAAACAAACTGATTACTGTATATTTTAATATATTTATCTTGTTCATATACTTATATTTTTAAATTATTAGAAAGTTACATCAACGCCAAAAGTATATACTTTTTGAAGCGGGTAATAATATTTTCCCTGGAAAACAGGCAGACTTGCTTCTTCAGGATCTATGAATTTGACTTTACTGAATGTAAGTAAATTTTGTCCTGAAAAATAGGCCCTGAGCGCTTTTACACCTATATATTTAAGTATTTTAGCAGGTACTCTGTATCCAAAAATCAGGTTTTTCAACCTCAGGTAGTCTGAATTTCGCAACCAAAAATCTGAAACCTGTGTATTGTTGCTGGAAAGAGGGGCATCTAATCTTGGATAAGTAGCATTCTGTCGATCGCGTCTCCAATAATTGTTGTAATATTCATAACCGGTATTACTTTTGTTATTCGAAAATGGCTGTGATTGGAAATTGGCTATACTAATGCTTGCCCCGGCTGCTCCCTGGAAGAACAAACTTAAATCAAAACCTTTCCATCCAATTGAAGGGGTAAAACCATAAGTAGTACTGGGATAAGTTGGATTTCCTATAACTGTAAAGTCTTCTACACCTATTTTATTATCATGGTTCAAATCGGCATATTTAATATATCCAGGACGAAGTATACCAAATTGTTTGACATAGTAACCATCACATGTATCAATCATATCATCCGGTACAGAAATCTTGTGCTTACGATTTTTAGGATCAATTTCGGCTATATCCTCTGCAGGCGAGAAATAACCCAATGAATGGTACCCAAACTGGGTTCCAAACGGTTTCCCTGCCAAAAGTTCCGGAGGAGTACTTTGCCCGGTCGGATCATAAGTACTTTTTATAACCTTATTCTTAGCGTAACTATAATTGGCCGCTAATCCAACTTCAATACCATTTTGAAATTTATACGAACTATTCAGGGAAACTTCAACACCGTTATTAGTCATTACACCTGAGTTGTCTAATGCCAGCGTTATTCCATATTCAATTGGAACAGTTGTTGAAGGAGGAATTAACATATTATTCCTGTCTTCATGAAAGTAATCAACTTCAAAATTTACAAGGCCTTTCCACAAGCCCAAATCAAAACCGACATTTGTTTTTGTTGAAGTTTCCCAAGTAATTCCAGGATTAGATTCTTGTGGAATATACGATCCTGAAACAGGAGTATTGCCAAAAACATATGCTGGAAAAGTTTTGCCCCTATTAGGGTACAATGTATATCCGTTCAAATACTGAAATTCAGCAAGTTGTCCATTGATATACGGCAGGTTACCTGATTTTCCCCATGAAGCCCGTATTTTTAAATTATAAAGCCATGCAAACCTGTCTTTCAGAAAACTTTCCTCAGAAACACGCCAAGCTGCGGAATAGGATGGAAAATATCCGTATCTTTTACCTGGTGCAAATGTATAATGCCCATCATAACGTCCGGCTGCTTCGATAAAGTATTTATTGGAATAATTATATCCTACACGATAAACATAGCCTACTTGACTTCCAGTGCTGGATCCCCCTCCAACACCAAATTTTGCAGTATTGGACCCTCCTAAACTTAATTCATCTACTCTAATAATAGGAAATTCATTGGATGCAAAAAAACTACTAACTGTGCTTTGACGAGCTTCTGCTACACCCAATACTGTAATCTCATGTTTCCCAAAAGTATTGGCATAATTCAAATATGCCTGGTAAGTGTAATTGGCTGATTGTTTAAGGGTTTCTGTTAATGTAGTAGCAGTTGAACCTGTGTTTTTACTAAACACACGGTTTGCAGGCGCAAGTGAAGTATCAAACTGGTAATATGTTGTAGGTATAGACCAATTTTTTGTTGTGGAATCCGTTGGATCGTAACTAAAAGTTCCTCTAATGCTCAGACCTTTGATAAATGGCAATTGTTGTTCAATAGAAATTGAGGACATTAGAGTATTGGCGCGGCAATTATTATAGCCCGCTTTAATTGATCCTTCCGGAGAAAATCCCTGACTTGCTCCCCATAATCCATTACTGTATACCATTGGATCTGTAGGAATAAATTTGACTGAATTCCACAAAATCCAGAGCGCATCATCGCTTGTACTTTTGATTTTTTCAATGGAACCAAGAACTGAAGCATATACTTTTGTTGTAGTAGTTGCCTGTGTTTCCAATTTAAGGTTGAAGTTATAGTGGGTATAACCTAAATTTTCAAACATGCCATCCTGTTGAAAATAGCCCAGACCCGCAAAATATTTTATTTTTTCATTACCTCCAATAAGCTGCATATTGTAATTCTGAATTGGAACCGAAAGATTAGAAACATCGTTGTAAAAGTTACTATTTGGATATTTATCAGGATCCTGTGCATGCAACCTGTCGTAATTAGCTATTAAATATTGATTGCTATTTGAGTTTGCAGCACTGTCCGATAATGTCATATAGTCTTTGGCATTTAACATTTTAGGATAAACAGTGGGTGTTTGTATACCGAAATAATAACTAAAATTCAGAGTTGTTTCACCAGACTTTCCGCTTTTTGTTGTAATTAAAATTACGCCATTGGCGCCACCCATTCCATAGGGAGCAACCGCTGCAGCATCTTTTAAAACAGTAACTGATTCAATTGTACTGGGATCTATCTGGTTAATATTGTTCCTGATTATGCCATCTACAACTATCAGTGGTGCATTGTTACCTGTGGTTGCAATACCTCTGATATGAATATCAGGATTGTCCTGACCAGGCTGACCACCTTTTGGTCTCATACTAATACCTGAGACCCTTCCGGCAATAGAGTTGGAAATATTCGCCACCGGGCTTTCAGAAACCTGTGATCCTTTAACTGTGGCAAACGATCCTGTTATTGAAGTTTTCTTTTGGGTGCCATAACCAACCACAACTACCTCATCGAGTTTTTTAACTTCAGGATTCAGCTTAATCACAACTGAAGTTTGTGTTCCTACACTTATCATCTCAGAAATATATCCTACATATGAAATATTCAGATTGGTATTATCTCCTGGTACCTCAAGAGTAAATTCCCCGTTAATATCGGTATTGGTTCCTTTGGCAGTTCCTTCCACAACTACATTTACCCCAATCAACGGTTCGCTGGTGACATTATCTGAAACTGAACCTTTAACAGTATGTTGTTTGCCAGTAGTACCTTTGGGCGCAATAACAATCTGATTATTACTTTTCAAAACTGTAAATGATAAATCGGTACTACTGAATAACTTATTTAGCACATCTTCAATGCTGGCATCTTTTACAGAGATTGTTATCACTTTGTTTATTTCATTTAGTTCCGTATTGTAGAAAAAACGGTAAGCGCTCTGGCCTTCAATAACCTTGAAGACGTCCTTAATCTTAACATTTTGCAAATCAATGGTATATGTCTTTTCCTGTCCATATATTTCTTGCGGTAAAAGGAATACAGCCAGAAAAATAATAAACAAGAAAAACCTTTTTATAAAAAGGTAAGGATTACTCCTGCAAAAATTTAAAACTAAGTCGTAAAATTTTACATGTTTCATAAATTGACTGTTTAAAAGTTTATAAAAGTCTTAAATTGATTATAAAAAAAATGAGGCAATATATGCCAAAGAGTCCAAGTTAATCGTAGGATACTTTCCTTCAACGATTTTGGTAAAGGTCAGACTTAAATTTCATAAGTTATTTTGGTTTGATTAGTTAATAATATTAGTTAGTTTCCTGTTTGGTTTTTGAAATCATTTGGTCATATTTATTTTTATTCAAAGTGTTTCCTTTAAACACAACGTTATTCCCATCAATGTGGAATAAAATAGGAGCAGACAATTGAATAATCATTAAGACTTGTTCAAAGGTTAGATCAGTGAGTGTTCCTGAAAATTTGTAATTTTTTAGACTTTCGTCTTCAAAAGAAATTTTTACATTATATCTTCTTTCTAATTTTATTGCCAGTTGTCCCAGTTCTTCTCCTACAAAGAGCCATTCTTTTTCTTTCCAGGATATTACAGGTTTTGGATCTATTTTGTTTATAATAAATATTTTGTCATTTGGATTATTTTTTTCTCGATAAACAGCTGTTTCTTGTCCATTAACTGTGCTAACGATGGAAGATGATTTAAAGTATGTAGCTGTTTGATTGGGTTTTAGATAATAAATGTTTTTAATGTTCCCTTCTAAAACAGGTTCTATTGCAACAGATCCTTTTACTAAGGTTGTTTGAATCTGATTCTCTTCCGAATAAGCTTTTACGTTAAATTGTGTTCCATAGACTTTAATATTCAAATTCGAAGTTTTGACTATAAATTGTTTATGATTGATTTTGGTTACATCGAAAAAAGCTTCACCTTCCAGATAGACTTCACGTGTACTTTTGAAAAAATTATCCGCATAACGAAGTTTACTTCCTGCATTTAGCCATACTTTTGAACCATCGGAAAGTGTTACTTGAGATTTTGCTCCAAATGGAACGATAATTTCATTGTAAATAGTCTCTGAAACCTGTGCATGTTTGAAAGAAGAAAAGTGATTCAGGTAATAACCCAGAAAGAAGGAAATTAGCAATGCAGCCGCTGCAGATGAAGCTATAAATACCAGTTTCCTAATATAAAGCCTTTTCTTTTTATCAAGTTCTAACAAGTAGCGCTTCTTCTGATACTCTTCCCTTATCCTTTTCCACCCCTTTTCTTCATTAAAAGAAGAAGATTTTTTCACTTGTTTAATTAACTCAAAGTAATTCTTCATTTCATTAAAATATTCCTGGTGATCCTGGTTCTCATTTATCCATTTAATTGCAATATTTCTTTCTTCTTCCGAAGAAGAACCAGACAGATACTTAATTAAAAACGGTTCAAAATAGTTAAATTGATTTTTTTCAGAATTCATGATAATCAATACTTCGGTATAATTTTGTAACTAACTTATATTTAACAAATTGAAATATATAGAAACAAATTGAAATATTTCTTTATTTCTATGTATTTCAACGTATTACAAATTAATGTAATTGAAAAAATAAAATGTTTAACGAACTATTGATAATAATAACCTATTATTAAGATACAAAAATGGTTTTCCGGTTGACAAAAAATCAGAATATTTAATAAATTGACAGGAAAATAATTTTATAACAATGTGATATATTCTTTTAACTCATGTCTGAATTTCTGAAATGCACGACTCATCTGGGTTTTTACTGTTCCTACTGTAATGTTTAGCTTCTGTGCTATTTCAGAATAATTTAAATTTTCAAACCGGTTAAGTGAATATATCTCCTTGCAATGACTGGGAAGAGAGTTGAGTATTTTTTCAGCTTCGTCTTCTATTTCCTTAATTATCAAATCGGAAATAGGGTAATTATGAACAATTGGATGAAGTAATTCATTATCTTCAATTGAACAATGAAGTTGTTCAAAATGCTTTTTTTCTGTTTTTAGTTTATTTAAATATTTTATGCAATTGTTGTAAGTGCTTTTAAACAGGTAACTTTTGACGGAAAAGTGAATAGGTGCTCTATCGGCTTTAATCCATAGATATACAAATATGTCCTCAACAATTTCTTCAGCAGCCTGAGGGTTCCTGACTATACTTGCTGCATACAAACATAGTCGCTTATAAAACTTGTCAAAAATTTGTTTTATAGCTTCTTCGTCTCCATCATTAAGTAATTTCAATATTTCCTCTTCATAATCCATTAATTGTTCACGTATATTTTACTTTGTTTTGTCAAATTTAATTTAACTTTTTATATATTAATTGCTTCGTAAAAGATTCTTTTTAAATGCTCCTAATATTTAAGTATTTATTACCCAATGTAGCTAAGTAAAAAGATTGGGTCTCCATTTCATTGCGTCCGGAATGAAAACCCCCCTTGACATCTATGCTATCTAAAAAGTCAATCAAAGCGTCATGGCGAGTGGAGCGAAGCAATCTTTTTCATTTGGGAATCAGTAGATAGCTTCGGTCGACATCCCTTACGCTGTCGCAGTCCGCGTGTCGCTGAAGCTTTAGTGTAGGTGCCGCAATGACAGTTTCTCGGACTTTTGAGACAGTTACCTAAAATAAATTTATCATCATAACCTTAAAATAAATGGCATTGATTTATTAACCTTTAATAATATTAAGTGAAGTATTTGGTTTTGCAATTTCTTTTTTATCTTCACCAATGGAAATAAGTCAATTAATTATATGGCAAGGAAATACAATGGCTTATCTGTATCAATAATAATTAATGTTGTTATTGTGTTAGTACCTTTAAATATTTCCGCTCAGAAAGATTCCCTCTGGCAGGTAAACTGTGGATTTGGCTTTTATGAAGCTTTCAATATTGGGGCAAAATATAATTACAGAACAAACCTGGGAATGCGATTATCCGTGGGCTCCCAGCTTGGCGTTATCAAGAATCAGAAATACTACGATATAACCTTTGAGCACGATTGGACATTCAGAAAGAAAAATAAAGAACTTTCTTCATGGTCGCTGGATAAGAAACTCGTGTTTTGGTACCTGGAAGATAAATATTATAAATGGTTTGTTTTATCTATGGAACCGGCTATAGGTAAAACATTCGTAATTAATGACAAGGTAGGAGTTCACTTGGATGCAGGACCTGTTTTTATGGTTGTATTGTACTTTAAGCGTAAAACTTTTGATGAGGTAGGATGGCCGCGATACTTTATGCTTAATGCTTCTTTAAAAATTGTATATAAATTGTAAAAAGAATTAAATATCAAGAACTAACAGCTAATAGCCATTTTATCAAATGAAAACCAGATATTATATACTGATATTCTGTTATATACTTATATCATGTAATAAAATATATTTTTATCCTGATAAAGATTTGGGCACTGTGAAAACAGTTGTGCTTGCACATGCAGGAGGTGGTAGTTGTATATATAAAATAAATACTTTGGATGCAGCGAAATATGGATTGGCAAATATGGAAGGTATTGAAGTTGATGTTCAATTAAGTGCAAATTCTACAGTTTGGCTAGGCCATGATTCAAATCTTCCTGCATGTGGTGGTAGAAGTGAAAAGTGTTTTCGTGGAACAACAGACAATGAAATTGTTCAATTGGATTCTTGTTTGGGTCCGGGAGAAGATTTTACACGATTGGAGGAAGTATTTAAATATATGGCTGAAAATTATCCATATAAATATATCTCCCTTGATGTTAAATCCTGGTCCCCATGTAATTTTGGTGATTTAGATATTTTAAGTGAGATGAATACATTGGCTGATGGGATAATCAAGCTTAAATATAAATATCATTTAATTAATGTTGTTGTAGAGTCTCAGACAGCCACATTTTTAAGTTACTTAAATGACAATGGCTTTGGAATAGAATGCTATTTAACTACCTGGGGTGACTTTGAAAGAGGCATGCTTATAACATTGAAACGCAAATTTCAGGGAATTTCCTTTAAATATAAATATGATGAGGTAATTACAGCAGATCATGTTAGAATGCTGCATAAAAAAGGCATTAAAATTCAATTGTGGACAGTTGATAAACCTTCTGATTTAGAGGAAGCAATTTCACTTGATCCCGACTTTATTCAAACTGATAATGTTGGATATTTTATAAATGTCAATAATCGTTAAGTTGGCAATTATTTTATTAATTTTATTAAAACTTTACAAAATAGTATAAATTTTAGTTATTTCTACAATCACATAATCAATTAGTTACAAAAATTAGAAACTGAATTGAAATATTATAGTTATCTTCACACCAAATTTCAGTATTGAATTTATGGTAATAGTCTTAATAATTACAGGTGCTTACTTGTTGGGTTCTATACCAACATCTGTGTGGTTGAGTAACTGGTTTTTCGGTATTGATATCCGTAATCATGGTAGTGGTAATGCCGGGGCTACAAATACTATCCGGATATTGGGATATAAAGCAGGACTTCCTGTATTTATTATTGATGTTTTAAAAGGATTTGGAGCTGTCGAAATGGCTTATTTATCGCCTCTTCAACCAGGTACAGCCTGGTTTATTAATTTTCAAATTTTGTTAGGATTAACTGTATTAATAGGGCATATATTTCCATTATTGGCTGGTTTTAAAGGCGGAAAAGGAGCTGCTGCATTGCTTGGTGTTGTCATGACTCTCACCACCGGTCCTGCATTACTTACTTTTGGAATTTTTTTATTGGTTCTGTTACTTTTTAAATATGTTTCTTTTGGTTCAATGATCGCTGGTATTTCATATCCTCTTATAGTTTCCTTTCTTTATCCCAGTTTATCCGATTCTTTAAAAATTGCTTCAATTATTATGGCTTTGATACTTATTGTTACTCATAGAAAAAATATTGACAGACTAATTAAAGGCCAGGAATCAAAAGCGTATTTTCTTTTTAAGAAGAAAGAAAAAGTGTAAATATTCGCGGACACATCTATTTTAAGTCTTGTCAAAATCAAATAATGAAAGCTGTTCTATCTTGGTGCTTGGTTCCGGACTATCAGATTCCGTTAGTATTGCATCATTAATTTTATCTGATGTCTCAGATATTTCATAATGAAGTGTTTCCTTTTTTTTCTTTCTCCTGGTTTTTTTTACATCTTCTTCATAAATGCCCGTTTCACATTCCTTTTCATTTTTTTTGACACGTGCTTCAATAATCATATTCTGAAAAAGATAAAGCACATCTACTTCATTAAAAAGTTTTTGTTCCAAAGCCATTTTAAGCTGAACTTGAACTGTTCCTATCATTTTGTCCAAACGCTTATCAGTAAAAGTGATTAACTCATTGACATATTTTTCCCAGTTATCCAAAAGGTCCTTAATCTTGGGATTATCCACTTTCATATCTTTATGTACGAACATTTCTTTCATTGTATGTTTTTTTCAATGATTACAATATCCTTTTTGTTTAAACCATAAAGTTCAAAAACTAGAGTGTCAATTCTGTTTTCAGATGCTGTAATATGGTTTTCAATTCTATCGCGCTCTCTAGGAAGCTTGGCTTTTGTTATATCTTTTTTCAATATTAATAATATGTCTACAAGCCGAATAATTTCGTCATGTTTTGATTTTTGAATCCTATTTTTAATTTCCATAACCGGAATTGATAATATTGCTTCTTTCTTTATTTTCGGGTATGTTTCTTTTTCATCAGAATTATATTTTTTCCAAAAATATTTTATTACTTTAGAACATATAATACCCAAAAGAAATTTGAGATTTGCTGCATTTTTATTTTTAAGATAAACATTATAAATTGTATTGAGAGTGTAAATCTCAGATGGCACAAATGTGGCAATAGGTACTTTACCAATTTGTCTTATGCAAATTCTATCTTGTCTATAAACTTTGTCACTTCCACCGCTTTTTATGGCTGATGGAATAAAATTAACATATTCAGATGGAGGGTTTAGTTTATAATAGTTTATGTTTCCACCATCAATAACAGGAACATAGTTTTTATTTAATTTTTTGGAAGACACATAAGTATCTCTATTAAATGTTTGAATACCAAAATATGCGTTACAATAATAACCTAGGGTTTTTGTTCCTTCAAGTATCTTTGTTAAGATGCTTTTATCTGATTCTGAAATAAGAAGATTAAAGTCAACTCGTTTGTTTAAAACTAAAGAAGATTGTTTTATTTGACCTATTACTTGAGTAATAAATTCTTCTTTTGCTTGTTTTAAAACAATTTTATGATTTGAATTTGCAGCAGTTTTTTCAAGAATAAAAACACAGGTATCAACACTTGCTGATTTAAAAACATTGTAGCCAAAAAGCAATATCTCTTTAATAACGGACTTCTGTATAAATAATCTTCTTAGAGGCTCTGCATGAATATTTTTAAGGAAAGTATTTGGAACAATGAATCCAATCATTCCTTTGTTTTTAGTCAAAATAATTGCTTTCTCAGAAAAAAGTTGATAGGTATCTATCTTATATTTAGCGCTTTTGTATTTCTCTAAAGCATACTTAAATACTTCCCTGGTTTCCAAATTTTGTAGCATTACATAAGGTGGATTCCCAATTACTGCATCAAATCCACCTTGTTTAAATACTTGGGGGAAACCTGATTCCCAATCAAAAGCATTTATTTTCTTTTCCTTTTCAGGTTCAATATCTAGCAGTTCATTATAAAAATCTGCACTGATTAATGAATTTCCACATTTAATATTATTGTCAAGGTCTGGCAAAATGCCTTTTTTATATAACTGTAACTGGTGAGCAATTGATGCTTCTGTTTCACCTTCCATTGCTTTAAGCAGTAAGCTCAGTTTGGTTACTTCAACTGCGTTGGGATCAATGTCAACCCCGTAAAGATTATTCAGCAGAATTTGCTTTTTCTCAGTAACTGTAAGTCGTCCCTCAGAAGTAAGAGGGTTGTTTTTCATTTTCTTTTTGTGAAATTCCTTTTTCCAATAGTAATCAGTGAGATAACGAAGCAGATAGATATATGCTCCTAAAAGAAATGAACCACTGCCGCATGCCGGATCAACGATTTTTATTTTGCTTATTTGCTCGGGCGATTTGCCTTTAATAAGTACCCCGATTGTATTTTCTACTATATAATTGACAATGTATTGTGGCGTGTAATATACGCCACCTGCTTTTTGAACTTCTGGTTTATTTGAAATATCAATTTTTACAATATGACCAGGTGTCACCCTTATCACTTTACCCAGGAATTGTTCGTAAGCATTTCCGAGTATTTCAACAGGCATTACGCCAAATTCATATTCACTTCTTGGGCGGTAGAGTTCTTCAATAATATTTTTAATTACTTTATTATCAACTTTCAGGTTATGGGTAATTTTGTCTTTCTCGAAATCAAAAAGTCCGGAATTATATTTACTATCAGCTTTAATAAAGAGGTTAAATAGATTTTTATAATAGTCACCTTTTTTAGTTGTATCCTTTAGTGTTTCGAATTTTTCAATAGTCCTATCTTCACAAAATCGCAGGAATATAATTCGATCAATAATCTGTTGAACCGCAAAGTTTACTTCATCACTGGATATTTTTGAATTGTTATGAGCAATACTGGTTGCCAGGTATTTTCTCCATTCTTCGAGTGTTTCCACGAATTCGTCATCAAGCGGAGCATTTCCTTTTCTTTTCGTGTCCGTTTGAACATATAAATCAAACTTACCTTTTTTAACACCTTCAACAGAAAAAGTGTCCCAAATAAAATCAAATTTTAAAAGATATTCTTTGTAAGTAATATATTCATTCCGACATACTCCTGCACCATCACTCTGATTTGTTTTTTTTGAACAATCATAAACAGCAAATTCCTCAAAATTTGTAAGTACTGAAATTGCATGTTTTGAACTGTTTCCATATCTACGTATTTGATGAGCAGGATTTTTATCTGTTTTAAGTTTTGTTGAAGGAGTTTTAGCTTCTGCAAAAAATTTAGGGTTGGTTTTTGCAGGTAGCCCAAAGGCATAATCAGGAAAAGTCGTAGATTTTGATGATTTTAACTTATATTGAAGGACTACGTCGCAGTAGTATTCAGAATTATTTTCATTGTTATCTACATCCCATCCAAGTATTTTGAAAAACCTGTTCAATATACGAGTGCAAAACTGGTGCTCATCATAACCCTTCTGACTATATTGATCCCGATGTTCTTCGTAATCTTTTATTAGTTTTTCAAGATCATTTTTTGCAGATTCTTTATTCATTTCAAATATAATGAGTTGTAATTTTTAAGATGGGCATAAAAACTATATAAAAGTACAATTAATAAATTTTCAATCGCAATTGTGATATTTAAATTTATTAACATAATATGAGGCAGAATACTTTTTTTTGTTGTAGTATATTGAATGTGTTTACTTAAAAGAAAATGTATGGATTCTTAAGTAGAAAGAGAATTTAAATCTCAGTATTTAAGAGGACCATGAAAGGCAATGCTAAATAGATTTCAAGGTAAAATAGATATTATTCAATGTTAATTATTGATGCGAATTAAGGGTTGGATT
>Ga0182017_10001002_pt1 | contig 22125 bp, 17 predicted proteins | sample 712E3DmetaG_FD_120492 | JGI IMG/M metagenome (GOLD analysis project Ga0182017, IMG submission 120492) | Permafrost microbial communities from Stordalen Mire, Sweden - 712E3D metaG | ecosystem: Environmental > Terrestrial > Soil > Wetlands > Permafrost | place: Sweden: Stordalen | collected... | reverse complement strand
CCGACGTTAACATGCCGGGCGTCAACGGCTTTGAGCTGCTGAAACTGGTCAAGCGGAAGCATCCGGAGACCGTGGTCGTTCTCATCACGGGATACGGCACGATCGAGAACGCGGTGGAAGCCATCAAGATGGGTGCGGTTCACTACGTGACCAAGCCGATCATCGACGACGAGATCAAGCTGATCGTGGCACGGAGTCTCCAACAGCAGAAACTGGTGACCGAGAACCGCACGCTCCGCGAACAGTTGGACATCCGCTTCTCGTTCGACAGCATCATCGGCCAAGACTACAAGATGCGGAAACTCTTCGACCTGGTCAAGGCGATTTCGGACACCGACACGACGATTCTCATCACGGGGGAAAGCGGGACCGGGAAGACACTGCTGGCGAGGGCAGTGCACCACAATTCCTCGCGTCGGGCGGGGCCCTTTATCGAGGTGAACTGCGGAGCGTTGCCCGACACGCTGCTGGAGAGCGAGCTTTTCGGCCACGTCAAGGGGGCGTTCACGGGAGCGATCGCCGACAAGCAGGGGAAGTTCGAAGCGGCGGACGGCGGCACAATCTTCCTGGATGAGATCTCGACCGCTTCTCCGGCGCTCCAGGTGAAGCTGCTGCGTGCACTGCAGGACGCGACGTTCGAAAAAGTCGGGGGCAACAAGACCCAGAAAGTGGACATCCGTTTCATTCTGGCGACCAACAAGGACCTGCAGAAGGAAGTGCAGGCCGGGGCGTTCCGGGAAGACCTCTACTACCGCGTTCACGTCATGCCGCTGCATCTGCCCCCCCTCAGGGAACGAGTGGGCGACATCGATATCTTGGGCAGTCATTTCCTCCGGGTGTATGCGTCACGGATGGGCAAGAACATCACGGATTTCACCGAACAGGCCAAGATCGCGCTGAGGGGCTATCACTGGCCCGGAAACGTTCGGGAGCTCGAGAACGCCATCGAGCGTGCGGTCATCCTGGCACAGGGCAACCTGCTCGACGCTGAGGATTTCCCGAAGCCGGTTCAAGGGGGGGGCGAAGGCGCCGGAGAAACGACGACGCACATCCTGCCTCTCAAGAAGGCATTGGAGGAACCGGAACGTCGCATCATCGAGCGCACGCTCGAAAGCTGCGGCTGGAACCGACAGTCCGCCGCTTCCCTGCTCAAGATCAACCGCACGACCCTCTACATGAAGATGAAGAAGTACGGACTGGAGGTGCCTCCGGAGTTCCAAGAGGCCGCCGAGCAGGAGTGACCGTCGCCGGAAGCCGCCGCAGAGTGCCCTATGTCCCGATGATTCGGGACTTTTTTCTGCCTCGCGCCCGACGGCAGAGCAGACTCCCGGGCAGGTCAGTTGGGCTCTTTCCGGTGGCTCTCGAAACGCGGGAGGTGAAGCTCCGGGTCGAACCGCAGTCGCGAAGTCATGCGGATGGCGACGCCGTGGGGTAGTGGGCTCGGAGGATCCGGCGCGGAACCCTCGGTCTTCCCGGGTGCCGGGCGGTCAATACGGATTACTTCACCGAAACCGCGCAGTCCCCCGAATGGGAGCAATTGGAGAAGCCCCGGAGGAATATCGATGGTGACGTGGACCACCATACCCAGGCGGATGTCCTGCCAGTTCAAAGTGCGAAAATAGACGCCCCCCGCCCCGACGTTAAGCGTGTCCCCCTGGTAGAGGAGCCTCCCCGCGGGATCCTCATGTGTGACTCGCAGCGGCATCAGTGCGTGTTGGCGCTGGTGCCTACGTCTATCTTTTCCCTGTTTCATCATTGATTGACAAAGATCCAAGATGAGCCTACCTGAAGACCCGGGAATCATACAGCAAATCCGGTGCCAGAAACGGAAACCATCTGTGTTTTTGTGAAGTGTTTGCTTTGCAAGTGCTTGGGAAACGGCATCTTATGGTATTTTACTTTGCCGGCACATTTTTTTCGCCCTGTCTTCGCCGTGTTGGTCATGTTCATTTTTCCCAACGTGCTCTCAGTGCACAATCAGGCGTTTTTCTTCTAAGATTCAACTGCCAAAGGTTTTGGGATTTGTCGGAAAAATGAACATCCTGCTTGCGGTCCTGGGGAGAAAGAGAGCAGTCGCTCTCTGGTGGCAGGAGGGATTCATCAATCCCGGCGGAAGTCCGCAAACAGGAGGCATTCGGCGACGGTCAGGCCGGGGCAAGGGGGGCAAAGGGAAGAATTCACCAGGAAAGCGTCAGAGGGCTTCTGAAGGAGCGCTCGGCTCGTTGCGGCTTGCGCGGTTATCGGGGCAGACGCTAAACCTTCACGAATACGCAGGAGATCTTCCTGCCGCCGCGCTCTTTGATGGTCTGGAGGAGCCGGCGAAGGGCCTTTCTGCGGGTGCGGCTCTTCATGACCGGGATGAGGACCGCATCCGCCTGTGCGATGAAGGCAAGGCCCTCCGGGGCGTCGCCGGCCGACGGCAATTCCATAATGACTCGGGTGAATCGGCTTCGCAGTTGCTGCAGCACCTCCGCGAGGGATTGGGAATCGAGCAATCCCTCGCTTCTCCCCTCGCTTCCGCCGGCGGATACCGCCCAGAGGCCGGGGACATCCGTCCTGACAACCGCTTCCTCCGGGGACATCCTGCCACGGATCGCCTGGGCCAGGCCCTCCGGGGGGAGTGCCAGGACGTCCCCGATTTTCGGCCGCAGGAAGTTCCCGTCCACCAGAAGGACCCTTTCGCCAAACGTGTTTGCGAAACTTGCCGCCAGGTTCATGGCCAGGGTGGTCTTCCCTTCGCCGGGGCCGCTGGAAACGACGAGGATCACGCGTGCGGCGGAGCCGTCCGCGGCCAGTGCGTTCCTTAGCATGCGGAACTCATCCGCGGTTCGGTCTTCCTTGTGATAGTGAACGCGCAGGTAGGGACTTCCGGTCTCGACCGGGGTGGGCTCAACCTCCGGAAGCACGGAGGCCCGTGTGGGCGTCTTTACGACCGCCACCGGCTCCGGACCGGGCTCCACCTCCGGGAGGACTGTCGACGTCTTTGCCGCCGGCCGACGAGGCGGCGCTTCGACGAGGACGGGTGACGCCGGAGCCGTCGAAGGGACGGACTCGGGTTCTTCTTCGATGACCTGGGGCGAGGCCGGCGGACGGTTGTCGGAAGCGACGGAACTCGTCGGCGAGGGAAGGAATCCGACTTCGACCGCTCTGGAAGGCGCCTGCGGCTCTTCCGGCTTCGCGCCGGGAGGGACGGGGTGTTCCGCCTCCGCCGGGGCGGATCCTCCGTGAGTCTTTTTCTGCCCCTTGAGGAGCCTGGCCTTTCGCAGGGCGTCGGTCATCTTGCCCATGAGTCAACGCTCCGTCCGGAAGTCCATCCCCCGGTCCTTGTCTTTGGCGATTGTGCTCGTGATTTCGTTGTCCACGGCCAGTTCGTCGAGACCGAGCTCGTGGACAACCTCTTCCACGATCTTCTGCGAGATGACCTTCACGTCGCGCACGAAGCAGCTCAGGAGCGCACTGTCGCAGAGGATGTTGACGAGTCGCGGGATGCCCTTCGAGTAGGCGTAGATTTCGTTGATGGCCCGACGGGTGAATTTCACCTTGTCCGCGCCGCCGGCGACCTTCAGCCGGTAAAAGATGTACTGGATGGTCTCCTGGAGGTTCAGGGAAGAGAGGTGGTAGGTCACGACGATGCGCTGTCGGAACTGCCGCAGTTCGGGGAGGTAGAGTCGTCGGCGCAGCTCAGGCTGTCCCAGCAGCACCACCTGTACGAGCTTCTCGCGCTCGGTCTCGAGGTTCGAGAGCATGCGCACCTCCTCCAGAACCTCCTTGGAGAGGTTCTGGGCCTCGTCGATGATCAGGAGCACCGTGGTCCCGTCCTTGAGCTGTTCCAGCAGGTAGGCGTTCAGCATCTGGAGGATTGCGGCCTTGTCCTTCCCCGCGGAATCGAGTTCCAGCTGCGCGCAGATCATCTCGAGCAGTTGGTCGCAGTTGATGTTCGTGTTGGCGATGAGCACGACCCTGGTGTGGGGGTCAATGCGGTTGAGGAGAGTTCGGCAGACGGTGGTCTTGCCGGCGCCGACTTCTCCGGTGATGACGACGAACCCTTTCCGCTCGGTGACCGCGTAGATGAGACTGGCCAAGGCCTCGGCGTGCTTCGAACTCGGAAAGAAAAACCGGGAGTCCGGGGTCGTGTTGAACGGCATCTTGTCAAAACCGAAATACTCCTGATACACCCTCGCCCTTCCTTTCCGGGTGTTTCCGCGTCTATGCGGAATTCCCCAGTATGACGGCGACCGCGGCGATGACCAGTGCGGCGAGCCCCACCAGCGCGACCAGCCGGATCCGTTTTCGAAGGAGCTCGTGTCGAGCCGCTTCCGTCCCCTCCATGGCACTGATGCTTCCGGCGACCGACATGCCCGTGATCTGCTTCAGCTCATACTCGCTGGCAAAGCCATGACTCAGGCGGTATGCCGCCGACATGGACAGTCTTCCGCCGAGCATGGCCAGGATCAATGCGGCGAGAAAATACAGTGACCGTCTCGGTCCCACGGGGTCCGTCGGGACCCCCGCCGGACGGCCGATCTCGGGGACCGGCTCGACGGTTTTCGACGCGGCGGCGAGTTGGTTGTTCCTGTCGCGGAGTGCGGTTTCCTGCTCCGCATACTGCTTCTGTGCCTGCGCGAGGTTGTCCTTGAGTTTGCGATAAGAGCCGATGAGACCCTGGAGGGAAGCGATGCGTTTTGCAAGGCCCTCCTGTCTGAGCGAAAGCCGGGACACGGAGCCGCGCTCCACCTGCTGCTTCACCTCGGCGTCGTCCAGCTTCCCCTTGAGCAGCGCGTATTCCGGGTTGTCCTTCTTCGACTGCTTTACGGTGTCTTCCACACGCCCCTGGAGCTTCTCGAGCTGCTGGCGCTTTGCGTCGATTTTCTTCGTGAGTTCGATGACTTCGGGATGCTTGAAGGTAAAGTTTCTGAGCATCTCCTCGAGCTGTCGCTCCATCATGCGGACTTCGTGCTCGAGCGCCGCCCGTTCCGGATCGGGGACGGTGGTCACCTCTTTCGTCTCGATGAACTGGGGCACGTCCTTCAGTCTCGTGCGAAGGAGATCGGCGGCGGTCTTGAGTTCCTCGATCTCGGCCTGCGTCTTGTCGAGCGTCTGGGTGTCTGTCTTCTGCTGCTCCATGAATCCCTTCAGAACGGCATCGGGGTCGCCTCCCACCTCTCCCAGCACGTCGGCGTGTTCTGTTTCAAACGTCTTCAGCGCTTCCTCCGCCGAGGTCTTCTGCTCCGCGGTCTTCTGGAAGTTCCCGGAAAGAAGCGCTGCTTCCTGGCGGAGCTTTTCGACGCTGTCCGACTGTGCTTTGGTTCTCTTCTGACAGTCGGCCACGTACGTCCCGGCGGTGAGGTTGACGAGCGCGGCTAGTTCCTTCCCGCTCGCGCCGCGGCTTGAGATCCGGATCTCTGTTTCGCCGCCGGAGACGGAGTGGACGTTGACGATCTGTAGGCTTTCCCGGAGCGCATCGACAGCGGCCTGACGCTCGGAGGGAGACGTGCCGGCCGGCGTCTTCCCGATTCCCTCGACGACCGGCACGAGGACGGTGTTGCTGGTGATCTCGGAGGCGAAATTCCTGGTCAGGAGGGCGGTTGCGCCCGTGTCACCGGAGCGGACCGTGAGCACCGTCTGGGCCTCATAGACGTTCGGCACCGCGACGAGGGCCGCGTAGAGTCCGAGGAGCAGGACGACCGCGGCGCCGATCAGGAAACTGATCTTGCGGGTGCGCCAGAGTTCCCGCAGTCGCGGGCCTTCGGGATTTTCCTGAGACGGTGCGGACATGGTGTGCTGTTCCATGCGGTGAGGAGACGCCGGAAGCCGCCCGAGGGCCCGTTCTAGCCTGCATGCGGGTGTCCCGTCCCTTGTCCGGGATACCCCTCGAGCGTGACGAAGAACCCCTCGGGTCGCGAGCCGACCGTTACCAGTCGTGCTTCAGCTTGACGTCGTTGACCGAGTCGCCAAGGAATATGAAGGAGAAGAAACTCCGCAGCGGGAAGAAGATGTTGTCAAGGGCGAAACCCGCCCGGGCGAACCCGTTCAGCGGCACGAACACAATGTCCCCCGGCTGAAGGTACATGTTCTGGTTCGTCTTGCCGTTGATGACGATGTCGTCCATGTTCACCTTCCACACCTTGTTGTTCCGGACGACCTGGACCGCCTTGGGTTCGGCACGCGCCAGAACTCCCCCTGCCCGGGAGATGACCTCGAGTATCGTCATCTCCCCCATGTACGGCTGAGGCCCCTCCCGGGCCACCTGACCGAACACGTAGACCTCCTGACTGTTGAATGCGGCGACCGCCACCGTCACGTCGGCGCCAACGACGTACTCCTTGTACATCCGGGTGAGCTTCTCGTCGATTTCCTCCGTCGTCATGCCCGACACGTAGACGTCGCCCAGGAGACTCAGCGTGATCTTGCCGTCCGGACGAATGACCGTAGTGCGCGTCAAATCAGGTTGACCGCGGACTTCCACGCTGACGACGTCAGAGGCCCCGACACGGTAGTCTTCGGACTTGATGAGAGGCTTCTTCACCTCTTTGAGCTTGGCCTGAAGATCCTGATCGGCGAGCCGGGTCTTGAAAGTCTGTTGGTCTGCGGTGCACCCGAAGAGCAGGACCACGCCCACCAATAGTAGCGGCGCGACGAACCTGCGAATCATGCTTGCCCCCTCGTTGGCAGGTTACACGGGACACACGCGGCTTAAACACCGCGTAATGCACCGGTTATATCGACAGTAGCGACCAGAGGACTTCTGAAAAAGTCCGGGATTCGGTCCCGTGCTCCCCTTCTTGACGACCTCAGCCCAGTCTGTGGATTATACAACCCCCTTTTCGCATTTCAACAACTGATTTTCAGTCGTCGACGTGGATACTCCATCCGCCAAGTTATCAACTGATTATCCACAGGCGCAAGATATGCCGTAATTCCAATTGAAAAACCATGTTACGGCGACTTCTCTTCGCCTGTGTGCTTCGGAAAGTGCCGGCGTCCTTGCACATAGACCCTCAGAATCGACAACTCCGCCGGGCCAATGCCGGAGATGCGTCCGGCCTGACCGAGCACGCGCGGTCGAATGCGAGAGAGTTTTTCGCGCGCCTCGCGTCTCAGCTCCGGTATCTGCCAGTAGTCCACATCCGGGGGGATGGCCTGCTCCTCCATGGCCACCAAGCGCTCCACCTCGTGCTGCTGTCGCGAAATGTAGCCCTCGTACTTCGCCTCGATCTCCACCTCTTCGAGCGCCTCGCGCGGGATGTGCTGCTCGCGAAGCTCCGGTTCCCCGGCGACGACATCCGCCAGCTTGACCTGGGGCGACTTGAGCATCTCAAAGAGTGATTGTCCCTGCCGCGTGAGCCGGCGGAGGTCCGCGGTAAGGTTCTTGATCCGTCGGCACTTTTCCTCGAAGCGTTTCCACGTGGCGTCGTCGATCAGGCCGAACCTGCGGCCGTGGGGCATCAGGCGCCGGTCGGCGTTGTCGGACCGGAGGAGCAGGCGGTACTCCGCGCGTCCGGTGAACATCCGGTACGGCTCCTCGGTTCCCTTGGTGACGAGGTCGTCGATGAGCACGCCGATATAGGCTTCGTGGCGTCCCAGGATGAAAGGCTCTTCGTCGCGGACGCGCCGGGCGGCGTTGATTCCCGCGATGATCCCTTGTCCCGCCGCTTCCTCGTAGCCGGACGTGCCGTTGATCTGTCCGGCGTGGAAAAGCCCGCGGACGAGCTTGGTCTCGAGACTCGGCTCCAGCTGCGTCGGCGGAACAAAGTCGTATTCAATCGCGTAGCCGTAGCGGGTGATCACGGCATTCTCCAGCCCTTCGATGCTGTGCACCATGTCCTCCTGGACGTCCGTGGGGATGGACGTGGAGATGCCGTTGCAGTACATCTCGTGGGTGGAAAGTCCTTCGGGTTCCAGGAAGATCTGGTGGCGGGACTTGTCGCCGAAGCGCATGACCTTGTCCTCGACGGAGGGGCAGTAGCGCGGCCCGATGCCCCGGATCTGTCCGGAGAAAAGGGGCGCGCGGTCGATGTTCCGCCGGATGATCTCGTGTGTCCGCTCGTTGGTAAAGGTGATGTAGCAGGGAACCCGCGGACGGTCGATGCGGACGGTCGAGAACGAAAAGGGTACCGGTTCCTCGTCGGGCGGCTGCGGGGTAAGCTTCGCAAGATCGGCCGTGAGTCCGTTGATGCGGGGAGGGGTGCCGGTCTTCAGACGTCTCACCGTGAAGCCCAATCTGAGGAAATCATCCGACAGGCGCTCCGCGGAAGGTTCCCCGGCCCGTCCCGCCTGGATCTGCATCTGCCCGATGTGGATGAGGCCCTTCAGGAACGTGCCCGTCGTCAGGATGACGGCGCGAGCCCGATAGACGGTCCCTCCCGCGATGACGACCCCCTCGACCCGTCCGTTCGTGACGACGAGTCCCTCGACGAGTTCCGCGCGCAGGACCAGTCCCGGACATTCCTCGACGTGCCGTTTCATGGTCAGCTGATACAGTCGACGGTCGCACTGGGCTCGGGGCGACCGGACGGCGGGGCCTTTGCTGCGATTGAGCAGCCGGAACTGGATGGCGGTCTCATCCGTCACCTTGGCCATTTCGCCGCCCAGGGCGTCGATTTCGCGCACGATCTGGCCCTTGGCCAGTCCGCCGATGGCCGGATTGCACGACATCATTCCGACTGTGTCCAGGTTCATGGTCAAGAGTGCGGTGCGAAGACCGGAGCGAGCGGCCGCCAGGGCCGCTTCGCACCCGGCATGACCGGCCCCCACCACGATGACGTCAAACTCTTGCGACACGCGAAACCCCTTGTTCGGATGCGTCAGGGAAATCCGCAGCCTCTCGGCCCCATGGACCGGCATCTATGTTGGAACCAAGACGTGCTTCTTGCAAGGCAAAAGGGGAATCGCATGGCGAAAAAGAAAGCCTTGGGTCAGGCCATTCCGCCCCCCGCCGCCCTGCCCCCCTCCCGTTCCGGGCTTCGGGGGCCGCCGGTTCGGACGATACACGGCGGGTTCGCACGGAGCTTTACCGTTGACGCCGGGCGAACGAAACATAGAATCAACGCTGGCGGCATGTCGCCGGATGCGCTCGGACAACGGCGCCGGGAAGGACACCGGCTGGGCCGCCCTTCGATTCCGCTCAGGAGGAATGCACGTGGGGGACAAGCTGAAACTCAAGTTGGACGACAAGGGTCTTATCGCGGCCATCGTTCAGGACGATGCAAACGGCGACGTCCTGATGGTGGCTTGGATGAACGAGGAGGCCGTGCGCAAGACCCTCGAAACGCGCCGGGCGACCTTCTACAGCCGCTCGCGCAAGAAACTGTGGGTGAAAGGCGAAGAGTCTGGAAACTTCCAGACGGTGACATCCGTCCGCGTGGACTGTGACCAGGATGTGCTTCTCCTGCGGGTGAAGCAGGCGGGAGGTGCCTGTCACGAGGGGTACCGCAGCTGCTTCTTCCGGGAGGTCGACGGGAAGGGCAACCTGCGCGTCCTCGGCGAAAGGCTGTTCGACCCGGGCAAGGTCTACAAGAAAAGTGAGTAGGTTCCGCTCACGGCGCCGACCGCCCCGGCACGCGGTCACGGCTTTGCGACGGACATGAGCACGGCTTCGGCCTCGAGCGACCAGGAGAGTCCGGCCGACGCGGCCAACTTGTCGAGGATCTGCGGGATCGCCGCTCCGTCCGCCTTGAGGCTCACGCGGCGCGAGCGGGTCGCTTCCGCGTCGTTTTCCCACACCACGCTCAGTCCGGCATGTTCCCCGACCATGTCCACCACTTCTCCGAGCGGAACATCCGCCACGTCCACAGACATCCGTGTCTCGTTCAGCTTCGGCTCGGCGGACCGCCGCCATTCCTGCTCCGTCCGGGTGACGAATTCGATTTGTCTCGTTCGGATGCCGGCGTCGAGGAACTGGGGCGGTCCCACGACGATCTCGATCCCGTCGACGGCCCAGTCCAGGTCCTGCTTGTGGAAAAGCCAGTGGAAGACCGCGTAGATGGAGCTGTTGCTCAGTTTCAGAGTGATGGGCCGGCGAAGTGTCTCGGCGGTGATGTGTCCGTCGAGTGCCAGACCTGCACGGGCCTGTGACGCGAGCATCTCGAGGACCTCCTGAAAAGGCACCTCCTGGAGGTCCACGCTGAGTCTCCCCGTGGCGATGGCCTTGCGGGTGGCGGCTTCTTTGGGGACGGAAGCCTCGGGCGGAGCGGGAGTGGGTGCGCCGGCGTCACCCGGAGGACCCTCCGCCAGGATACTCCCGGCGAAAACGCCGCACCCCACGGTCGCAAGTGCCAGAAGTCCCCGGACGCGGAGCAGGACGTTTGCACGACACAGCCGCGACGTTTTCATCGGCCCGTTCTCACTGTGGCGTCTTCTTGGCGTCGACCGGCGGTTTGGCGGACTTGGGTTTGGGCGACAGCATGATCGAGATCGACTTCCCGGCGAAGGAGAGGGCGTACGGGCGTCCGGTCTGATCCATGACGATGCGCACGGCACGGTTGAGTTCGACCCCGTCGCCCTTGGCGGTCACGGACAGCTTGTCGTCCCCTTCGAGCCCCTGGATGTCAATCTTGACGCCGGAGTACCGGCCGAGCTGCTCGAGGGCATCGTGGACGGGCGTCTGGGCGAAATCAAAACTCACGGGTCTTCGAAAGAGGATCGAAAGAGCCGACTCGCCCGTTTCCAGGTGCAGCGTCTCCATCGCGTCCTTGTCGGCGACGTAGATGACCTCATCCCGGATCGCGTACCGGACCTCCGCCAGCTTGGTGACCCAGTTCAGAACATTCCTTACCGTCATCTCGGCTTGGAGTTTGACGGGCTTTGTGGCGCCCACCAGGTGGTAGTCCAGCACGATGTTCAAGTCGGATTGCGTGGCGAGGTACTCGATCACGGCAGGGAGTTGGTCGCCGCGGAAGTCCACCTTGACCGGGCGGTCCAGACGCGCGTCCATCTCCAATAACCACGGCGCCTGGGCGTCGGCGACCATCTTGCGATAACGTTCCTGCATTTCGCCCCGCCAATCCACGGGCATTTCGTCCCGGCGGGCCAGGTAGATCGCCTCGTCTCTGACCGCGTAGTCGAGACCCATCAGTCTTGCCGTCCACGCGATGGCGCTCTCCACGCGCACCTTCCGCAGCTTGAGCGTGAGGTGTTTCTCCGCCAGGTCGCCCGCCCGAGTGTCCAGGATGACGTTCAGCTCCGAAAACCGCCGGATGAAGTCCAGTGCCTTGGTCAGGGTGGCGTCCTGGAACTCGAACGTTCCAGTCTTGGACAACTTCTTATCGACGGCCGCCTGCCAGTCTCCGGGGGTCGCCTCCGCATCGGCGAATACGGCCCTCCCGAGCGGTGGGATCAGAAAAAGCATCATGGCGGTCACAAGAAAAGCCTTTCTCATGGGTCGATTCCCCCTAATAAGAGTTCCTACCGGCAATTTACAGGTTTCCATTTGCGTGCCAGAGCATTATACCCCGGCTCGTCGCCGGTTTCCAGTGCGCAAAAGCACGGGGGGCCGCCGATTGGAATTCGCTTGACCGTGATGACATCCCCCGATAGTAATAAGGGCGGCATGGTTCGGGGGGACGGGATCTCCCTGCCTTGCTTAGTACACCCGAATGGCGAGGGGGTTTCAATGGCGTTTTTCTACGAATCCGAGAAGCGGGAGTTCGTGCGGGTCGGCGTGGCGGTCCCGGTGACCTACCGGTTGATCTCCCAGAGTCCCGACGTCACGGTGGGCGACGACTACTTGGAGGGGGAGACGCAGAACATCGGCGCGGGGGGGGTGCTCCTGGTCGGCCCCATGCCGAACGCCGACCTGGTTACCGAACTCTTGATGCAGAAGGTTGTGGTGGGGGTGCGCATCTTTCTCCCGGGCGAGGACAAGCCCGTGGAGGCCCTGGCTCGCGTGGCCTGGCTGGAAGCCATCGACCAGGAGACCAAGCGGTGCTCCCTGGGACTGGCCTTCAAGGAGATCACCAGCGACGCCCAGGATACGATCTTCCGGTTCATCATTGGCAGTCGCATGGGGTAGGCGGGTTTTACCCTCTCGGTGGTCATGATTCTCCTTATCTCCTACGTGACGGGCGGGCTGGTTCTCTTTCTTTACGGAATGAGACTGGCCAGCGATGGTCTGCGGGAAGCCGCGGGCGGACACCTCAAGACGGTTCTTTCCGTTCTCAGCAGTCGACGCAGCACCGCCGTCCTCATCGGCATCGTCGTCACCTTTCTCTTGAGTTCCTCTTCGGCCGTTTCCGTACTCCTGGTGGACTTGGCCAACGCCGGACTGATCTCGCTCCCACAGGCGATCCTCGTGCTCCTTGGGGCAACGGTCGGCACAGCGCTCACCGTTCAGATCATCGCCTTCCCCGTGACCTCGTATGCCCTGATCCTCGTCGTGGTGGGCTACCTCGTGCAGTTGCTGGCCCACTTTCGCCGTGCGAAAGCCCTTGGGACCGCGCTCCTCGGACTGGGGCTCATCTTCTTCGGACTCGACGTCATCAACCGCGGACTCGCCACGACCACGACTGACACGATCGAATCCCTCCGCTCGTGGCTCGACTATTCCCTCTTGGGGTTCGCCCTGGGAGTCATCCTGAGTGCGTTCCTCCGGAGTGCCGCCACGGTGGGCATCGCCGTGGTGCTGGCCGGGAACGGGGTGCCGCTGGTGAACCTGGTTCCGGTGGTGCTGGGGGCGAGCGTGGGGACGTGTTCCGCTCCGCTCCTTGCCGCGGTCAGGGGCGGCCGACGAGGCAAACAGGTGGCCGTGGCGGACCTCGCGTTCCGACTGGTCCTTGCACTCGTCTTTCTGCCGCTCGTCGGACCCCTGGCGGAGTTCGTGACGTGGCTGACCGCCTTCGTGAGTCCGGAATCGTCCGTCTCAGGGTTGGCGCGCCGGAGCGTAGCACACGTGCAGTTCCTGACGGCTCTTGTCACGGTGCTGGCCGTGCTGCCGGTGACCGGGTTCTTTGTGAAGCTGGTGCAGAAGATGATGGGAGGCGCACGGGAGATTCCTCCGGGCGCCATTCAGTACATCCACTTCGATGCACTCCTGGCGCCGGAGGTCGCACTCACCCAGGCCCACCGGGAGGTCGTCCGCATGGCGGAAATCACCCGGAGCCTCGTGGCCCGCTCGGTGCAGGCGGTGCTGGAGAACAACGAACACGAACTCGAGCGCCTGGAAGCGGCGGACGACCGGATCGACGTCATCGACCTGGTGCTGTCACAGTACCTCCAGCGGCTGAAACCGGCCGGGCTCGATCCCGACGCCCTTGAAGTGAAGTTCAAGCTCCTGTACATTATCAAGGACATCGAAGCCGTCGCGGACCTCGCCACGCGCGACCTGGTCCGCATCGGCTGGGAAAAATCCCGCGACAACGTCCAATTCGTTGACGGGGAAAAACAGGAACTGGACGACATTCGACGTCTCCTCGACGAGGACCTCGGCATGCTCGTGGAGGCCGTAAGGGGCGCCGACGCCTCGGAGTCGCTTCGCTCACGGATCCTCGAGCGAGACCGGGACCTGGACCTCCAGAGGATGCGGCTCTTCGATCGACAGTTTGCACGCGTGGCCCGGGGCGTGCCGGGCGCCGAAGAATCGACCGCCGCCTACATGAACACCTTGAACGCCCTGAGGATGATGCACTTTCTTGTCTCGGACATCCTCCGGATGATTTCCGAGCCGCCGCCCGGTCGGGCGGCGTCCCGGTAAAACGGGGCCAAAGCTCCCGCGCACATGGAAGCGGAGACCGATGTGAGCCGCTGCACCGTCATCCTGCTGGCAATCACCCTGACGCTCGCCGGAAGCGCCGGCGCCGCGGAAATCACCGGCACGCTCAGACCTCCCGAGCGAGTGACCGCGGTGAGCGCCATCGACCGTGGCACGAAGAAGACATTCGACGCAACCTACGACCGGACCACCGGCAAGTACCGTTTTGTGAACCTCCCCGCGGGCGCCTACGACATCATCCTGGAGACGATGGCCGGCCGCATCGAAGGGGTCGACCTCCAGGTCGAAGAAACCGTCCCCGTCGCCAAACGTCTGAGCGTAACGCCGGCCGACCTCGACAGGGATGAAATCGCCGGTGTCGTGGATCTGCTCACAAAGCTTACCACCGAGCGAAAGGGAGAAAAGCCGCAGGCCAACGCCCTGGTGGCGTGCATTCGCGAGGGTGCCCTGACCGTCGTGAGTCTGGTGAAGGGCAAACCATTCACGGGCGTCGCCCGGACGCTCCAGGTCCCGCTCCGGGACAAGGAACCCGCCCAGGTCGGCGACGCGCTGCTCGGACTCGTTTCGCTGGCCAAGGTCCGGGACCAGCTTCCGCGGGATTTCGACCTCGTCGTGGAGTTCGCGCAAGGCGAGCCGGGTGACATTTCCATCCTGCCCGTGGCGCCCGGCTTGACCGATAAGGACCGGCAGTGGCTCGTCGACTGGGTCAACCAGCTCAAGATCTTCGAGAACAAGAAGCGCGTGCTTGACCTCGACGGCACCGGCGACCGGGCACGCGTGCTCGTGGAAAAGCTGCATGACGAACCCACGACCCTTCCCACGCAGGAGCCGACGGCCTTTTGGCGCATTGAAATCCTCGATTTCAAGAAGTACTACGGCGGCTGGAGTCCCGAGAAACCCACGGTCGTCCTCAGGGAGCAGGTGCCGATACGGAAGTTCAGGACCTATCGGTGGATGTTCGAGAAACGTCTCGGCGGCGTCCGGGCGGTCGAGGGCGCCGTGTCGGTTGTGCCGGACTACGACGTCCCGGAAACGCTGGATGCGGCCCGGGGACGCGTGTCCTATTGACGGACAGAATCGGAGAACACATCGGTCGTGGGCAAATCGGCGGGAAAAGTCGGAAAGGTGCTCTTCACGCGTGAGCAGATCCGGAGCCGGCTCGACGCCCTGGCGACCGCCATCGTGAAGCGCTACGGAAAGTCCGAGATTACCATCGTTGCCGTGCTCAAGGGAAGCCTCGTCTTCACCGCCGACCTGATCCGACGACTGAGTATTCCCGTCCGCGTGGACATCCTGGAGGTCTCCAGTTACCTCGACGGGACGAAACCCTCGGATCGGTTGGTGCTCTCGAACTACCTGGTGGCAGACGTCCGCGGCCGACACGTCCTCGTCGTGGATGACATCGTCGATACGGGTGCCACGCTTCAGAGCGTCCTGGAGCTGCTGCGGCGGGAGAAGCCCAGGAGTCTCGCGACCTGTGTTTTTCTCAAGAAAGGGCATGTCCGTCCCCACCCGGTCGGGATAGACTTTTGCGGATTTGAGCTGAAAAGTCCCGAATTTGTAGTAGGATATGGGCTGGATTATGCACAGCGGTACCGGAATCTCCCCTATCTTGCCGTGCTCAAGAAACCGGGGCCTGGACGTCCCAAGGCGGCGAGTCGCAGCCCGGGGAGCCGGAAAAAGGGGAAATAGCCGTTTGCTCGACCTGCGACCTGGCCGACTTGTGACTTGCCGACTTTTTTGAGGAGACATGATGCGACAGTACATCTATGCCGCGCTTATCCTGCTTTTCGGCATCGCGACGGTGTGGGTGGTCATTTACGTCCTGACCACCGGAGGCGGAGAGGTGGGCTCCGCCTACTCCATCCAGCCGGGACGGTACGATGCCTTCCTCATCACCTACTTTAGCGGCATCGTCAAGCCGCCTCGCTTCCCCGACATGAGGGACGCCCAGGGCTCCTTCCCCTCGTTTTCACGGGGGGCGTACGAAGAGACCCGTGAGATGATGGGCGTCAAGTTCCGCATCGGCATCTATGCCAGGGAGGACAAGAAGTTCGACCAACCGATGGCCCGGGCCGCGGTGGAGGACGCCTTCCGGCGCATTGCGGAGATCGAAGAACATACGAGTCTCGCCAGGGAAGACAGTGAGGTTTCCAAGATCAACCGGGAGGCCGCGAACCGCCCGGTCCCGCTCTCCGAGGACCTGTACTTCGTCATCCGGCGCTCGCTGGATGTGTCCGAGCGCTCCTTCGGTGCTTTCGACATCACCAGCGGCCCGATCCGGTGGCTGTGGGAGACCTACGGAAGTCAAGGGGAAGTGCCTCCCCCCGACAAGATCCAGGAAGCCCGTGCCCTGGTCGGTTACAAGGACATCGAGCTCGATTCCAAGAAGCACACGATCCACTTCAAGAAAAAAGGCATGACGATCGACCTTCACGACGTCGTCTGCGGCTTTGCTTTGGACCAGGCCGCCTACGTCCTCAAGAGACAGGGCATGACCCCGGCATTCCTCCAGGCGGACGACCGTAATCTTCTTCTGGATCGTCCCGAGGGACAGTCGTTTGTCATCGGCATTCCCGACGGGAGGGGTTTCTTGAAGTACACCTTTGACTTGGATCGGCCCGCGGTGGTTATCAAGGGCGCCTACAAGGGGGCCAGGATCGTCGGGACGACGGTGATCGGTGGCATCGTGGACCCGCACTCCGGGACATGCGTCGGTACGGTCGCATCCTGCACCGTCGTCGGTCCCGACGCCATGACCAGCGACGCCATGGCCACCGCGCTGTGCGTGATGGGTGGCAGCAAGGCCATCTACTTCGTGAACAGCTTCAATCCCAAGGAATAGTCCGGGCGTGGGCTGGACGGAATGTGAAGGTGCCCGTGAAATACCTCATCGGCATCGACATCGGCACCTCCGGGACGAAGTCCCTCATCACCAGCTTCCAGGGGAGAATCCTCGCGACCGCCACGGTCGAATACCCGGTAAGCACCCCGCGTCCCGGGTGGAGTGAGCAGGATCCCGAGCTCTGGTGGCAGGGCGCCGTCCGGACCGTGCATCGACTCCTCGGAAAAACCGGCGTCCGGGGAAAGGATGTGGCCTGGATCGGACTTTCCGGACAGATGCACGGGACCGTGTTGCTCGACCGCAGGGACCGTGTGCTTCGCCCCGCTATCCTCTGGAACGATCAGCGCTCCGCGGCGGAATGCGACGAGATCACGCGCATCATCGGAGCGAAGCGCATCATTCGACTGCTCTCAAACCCTGCCCTCGTCTCGTTCACCGCCACCAGGCTCCTCTGGGTGCGCCATCACGAGCCGGACGTCTACCGGCGGACGGCCTCCGTGCTCCTGCCCAAAGACCACGTCCGGTTCCGCCTCACCGGCCAAAAGGCCACCGAGGTCAGCGACGCTTCCGGAATGCTCCTCCTCGACGTGAGGAAGCGGAAGTGGTCCCAGACCGTGCTCAGGGAACTCGACATCGATCCGTCGTGGCTGGCCGACGTCTACGAATCGGACGTGGCCAGCACGCGGGTTTCGACCCGTGCGGCAAGAGAGACCGGACTTGCCGAGGGCACGCCTGTGGTCGGCGGCGGGGGTGACCAGGCTGCCGGAGGCGTTGGCAACGGCATCGTGCACCCGGGTGTCGTCAGCGCCACCCTGGGGACCTCGGGCGTCGTGTTCGCCTTCACCGAAAAGCCGCTCGTTCAGGCCGACGGGGGCGTGCAGACCTTCTGTCACGCCGTGCACGGTAAGTGGCACGTCATGGGGGTCGTGATGTCGGCCGGCGGCAGTCTCCAATGGTTCCGGAACCATCTCGGCGTCGAGGAGCGACGCATCGCCCGATCCAGAAAGTGCGACCCCTATGAAGTGCTCACGGAAGAGGCCGCGAAAGCCCCGCCGGGCTCCGAGGGCCTCTACTGGCTCCCCTACCTCACCGGCGAACGCACGCCTCACAGGGATCCCTTCGCCCGCGCCGCCTGGGTCGGCATCACCCAGCGACACACCAAGGCCCACCTCATCCGCGCTCTCCTCGAAGGCGCCACCTACGCCATGCGTGACTCTCTCGAAATCATCGAGGATATGGGGATCAAGGTAAAAGAGATACGCGTGTCGGGGGGCGGAGCGCGGAGTCGGTTCTGGCGGCAGCTCCAGGCGGACATCTACGGCCGGCCGGTCCTGACAACCAGCGCCGCGGAGGGGCCGGCGTTCGGCGTCGCACTCCTCGCGGGCGTTGCCGCAGGGGCATGGGCGTCGGTCGAAGAGGCGTGCCGCAGGACGATCCGCGTGACCGGCGAGACCGAGCCATCGAAAAACCGAAGGCGCTATGACGAGTTCTATCCACTCTACGGGAAGCTCTACCGCTCACTCAAGGATGATTTCCGGGCGATGGCCGCGCGCAACAGGTGATGAAGGGAATCGTCCGAAAGGTACGCAAGGCCTGCGTCGGTCGGCGACGTGTCCCCTGCCCGGCATCCGCTTGCTCTAATGCGGCGGGCATTCCTCGCCTTCGAGCTTCGTGATCTTGTCGATTCGGCGCTGGTGGCGTCCGCCCTCGAACGGCGTCTTGAGCCACAGGTGGACAAGCTGCATGGCCTTCTCCGGGTCCAGCACTCGCCCGCCCAGGCAAAGCACGTTGGCATCGTTGTGGGAGCGTGACATGATGGTGGTGTATTCGTCATGACACGTCGCCGCCCGGATGCCGTGAACCTTGTTGGCCGTCATGCACATCCCGAGTCCGGTGCCGCACAACAGCACCCCGCGGTCGGCGGCGCCCGAGGAAACCGCCTTCGCTACCTCCCTCGCCGCGTCGGGATAATCGTACGACTCCGTGGACTGTGCCCCGAGATCCTGGACCTCGTTTCCCTCCTCGCGGAGTTCACGGACGATGTACTGCTTGTGCTCGAATGCCGCATGGTCGCTTCCGACGGCGATCTTCACAGTTCTTTCACCCTCTTTTCCAGAGCCTTTCGAATGACGAAAGCACATCGACGATAGGTTTCCATGTCGCCCCCGTGCGGGTCCTCCACCGCGCGTCCCTTCGGGTCCAGCAGCATCACCCGGCCCTTGGCCCCCGGCGCCATATGCAGCACCTGGCCCATCTGGTCGGGAGTCATCACCAGCACCCGGTCCGAGTGCTCGACCATCTCCGGGGTGATCGTCTGCGAGAGGTGGTTGGAAATGTCCATCCCGAACTCCCGCATGACCTCGATGGCGCTGGAACTTGCCGGGGCGGCGAACCCCCCGGCAAGGCCCCCCGATATCAGCGTGTAGCCGTGTTCCTCCACCCCGTCCGGACTCACCTTGAGTCGCTCGGCCAGCATCCCTCGGCAGAGCGCCTCGGCGATGGGACTGCGACACGAGTTGCCGCTGCACACAAACAGCACCACTAGGTTCGCCGCGCGCCTCAGACGACTCTCGCTCAGCGCCCCCTGCCGCAGGATCTCGTAAGTTTTTCCCCGCAGTCTCACCACGGTGCTCGCCTGTCCCATCTCCACCGGACCGCCGTCGAGCACCGCTTCGATCTCGCCGCGATAAACCGCCAGCACCTCATCGCACGTTCTTGCCGAAGGCTCGTCGGAGCGGTTCGCACTGGGGGCCAGCACCGCGCCCCCTGCTTTTCGAATCAGCTCGCGGGCGTCTTCGTTTGCCGGAAGCCGCAGGCCCACCGTCCTCTCGTGCGGGTTCTCAAACACAATGGTCAGCGGACCCGGCCAGCACCGGCTCACGAGACGGGTTCCCAGCGCCGGGACGAACTCCACGAATCGCGAAACCGTCGCCCGATCCGCGATCGCGATCGTGAACGGCTTCTCCGACTCCCGGCCCTTCAGTTCACGGAGCCTTTGCTCCGCCGCGGCGTTTCCGGCAACCACCCCCAATCCGTAAACGGTCTCCGTCGGAAAAGCCACCACTCCCCCGCCTGCGAGGATGGAAGCCGCCCGCTGAATGCTCCGACTTCGCGACTCAGGCGTCTCGCAACTCATCACTTCCGTCTGCATGGGGTTATGTCCGAACACCTGGGGCCGGAAAAACCCAAGACCGAACGACCGGACGACGGCCTCTTCTCTGCCGGCCTCTCGTGTCGGGTCCACACTTCGTAGAGCTTACCATCTGGGAAGGTTGTTTCAAGCCGAATTCCGGCGGAAACACGGGAGTCGCTATCGGCGCGAGGTGCGTTCGGGGTCAGGCGCCTTGGAGTGCGGTCTCTCGCGGAAAGCTCGCGTGCCGGCAGGAAAGATCGCACCAGGTCCTGTTCATGCCCGGCCTGCGGTCGCCTTGGCGTGTCTTGCGGGGGCTCGACGGGTCTTTCTCTGGTGGAACTCTTTCACCTGGTGCATGAAGGCCTCCAGCCGCGTCTGCGTGCCCCCTTCCGCCTGTCCGTCGTACGCGAGCGACACCACGGGCATCTGTTCGTGGTCTTCCCTCACGCGCTTGAGCAGGGACGTGACGACGCTGCCGGGCATGCACGTGAACGGCATCACGTTCACCACGCCGCTTGAGCTGCGGTGGAAGCCCTCGACGGCCCTTCCGACGCTGAGGATCGCCTCGCCCTCGAACGAGTCATGGAGGTAAGGTCTCGCGTGATGTAGGATCTCCTCGATGGACGACTCGATGGGTTGGGCAAGGATACCCTTGAAGAGCGTTCCGATGCGACGCTCGTCCATCTTCTGGACCCAGTTCTTCAGGATTTCCTTCACGGCAAATACGAAGTCGTGCTCTCGGCGGCTTTGACGGGAGCGCATCGCGTTGATGTAGTAAATCCACTCGCAGAAGCCCGCCAGGTCGACTTCGGCCCCCATGGATTCCAGTTGTCGCACGACGTTCGCGTTGCTGAAGGCGTGGCTCCGGACGTAGATTTCCCCCACGATGGTGACGACGGGACGGCGGCCGTCCTCGACCGTGCGGATGTTGGCCATCTCGCGCACGCAACCCTGGACGGCGGCTTCGAGGTCGCCGCCGGTCTCCATGGTTTCGCTCAGTTTTCGCACGCATTCCTGGAAGACGTGATCGGCCCTCCCCGGCTCCGTCTCATAGGGGCGCACCCTGTGGAGCGCCTTGATCAGCATGTCGATGGCGACGATCCCTTGCCAGGCCAGCCGGGTGGGGTCCTTCTCCAGCTTGCGGAAGTCGCTGTAGAAGTTCTTGCCCTGGTTCGGGCTCAGGATCGGCACGTCCTCGTAACCGACCTCCTTCAGGATGAACCGGTGGAGCCGGTTGTATTGTCCGAACCGGCACGGCCCGTCGCCTCCCGGCATGAAGAACGCCGAGTGATGCCGGTCAAAATCGCTCGAATTCACCTTCCTCAGCATGTCGCCCGCGGTCACAATCGCGGGCAGACATTCCTTGCCCGTCGTGTATTGTCGTCCCAGCTCCAGGGAAGACTCGTCCGACTCGGGCAGCACCTCCGCGGGTATCCCGGCGTTCTGGAAGGCCGCGGCGAGCGCGTGGGCGTGTTCGCACATGTGCGGGAAATAAATCCGCCGGCCGTTCGAGCGCACGATGGATTTCGGCGCGACCTGCGGCTTCGACACCCGCCGGTCGTCCGTCCCCTTCAGACTGTCCAGGAACGCCTCCAGGCGCGTCAGCACCCCGGCGTCCGCCGAATGCTCGTCGATCTCCAGCAGCAGCGCCGGCTTCTCCCCCATCGACTTGCGGAAAAATGTGACAAGGAACGAGTCCGGCCCGCACGAAAAGTTCGTGACGTAGATCGCCGTCAGCTCCGGGTGTTTGCACACGAAGTTCGCCGCCGCGATGATCTTCTGACCGTACCGCCAGTACATGTTGTCCCACTCGTGGCCCAGCGACACTTCGTCCATCGGCAGGAAATCCAGCGGGATGGCCAGCATGTCCAGTTCGGCCAGCTTCTTCGGCAGGTCCAGGTTCACGCCACGGTCGCACCCGTTGTACGGCCGCGCGATGACCACCACGGGACGGTCTTCCGCCTTGAGTGCTCCCAGCATCTTCCGGCCTTCTTCCAGGCACCGGCGGCGGAACTCCTTTTGAGCTTCTCCGGCGTGCGCGAGGGCCCGGCGCAGTTCCGCCTTTTTCCACCCGTGCTCGCGCGCGGTTTCCTCGAGGTCTTTCATCATGCCCCGGAGGCCCCCCTCGAACCGCACCGGGAACGTCATCACCCGCACGCTCGACGGGAAATCGATCGTGGCGCGGATGACGTAGGGGATCGTCTGCACGTACGGGCAGAAGCAGGAGATTTCCTGGCCTTGAAATTCGCTCTCGGCCGTGATCGCGCTCGGAAGCAGCACTGCGTCCACCCCCTGCTCGATCAACTCGATGACGTGCCCGTGGGCCACCTTCACCGGGAAACACGTCTCCGTGGCGATGGCCTCCACACCCTTCTGCGTGATCGCGCGGTTCGTGACGGGGCTGACCACCACCTCGTAGCCGAGTTCGCGCATGAGCGTATG
>Ga0182017_10001000_pt1 | contig 22152 bp, 23 predicted proteins | sample 712E3DmetaG_FD_120492 | JGI IMG/M metagenome (GOLD analysis project Ga0182017, IMG submission 120492) | Permafrost microbial communities from Stordalen Mire, Sweden - 712E3D metaG | ecosystem: Environmental > Terrestrial > Soil > Wetlands > Permafrost | place: Sweden: Stordalen | collected... | reverse complement strand
TTGATCGGCGATCTGGGCAAAAAGCCAGCCCCCGTCGCCGACCCCGGCGATGCGCTTGAGAGCTCGTTCCTTCAATCGTTCGAACGCTCGTTCTTCTGTCACAGGTGAAACATAGCAGCCATGCTATTGAGGGGAAAGGGCGGGGGCGAAGACCGCGTCCTGGCGCGAATCGTGTCATGCTCGTAACGATGCAGATAGCCCTGATCGTCAACGGCAAGGCTACGCGGGTCACACCGGAGGGCGTCGTCGGCGTCGAGAACGCCCTCAAACGCGCCGGCAATGTCGTCACGCTCGAGACGCAAGCCCCGCGGCACGGAATCGAACTTGCCAGGCAGGCAAGCGAGAGCGCCGACGCTGTTGTCGTCTTCTCGGGGGACGGAGGTTTTAACGAGGTGCTCAACGGCATCGAGTGCGACGTTCCTATCGGCTTCGTTCCCGGCGGCGGCACGAGCGTGCTTCCGCGAGCCCTGGGGCTTCCGCGAGATCCGATCGAAGCGGCCACCCAGATAGCGCAGGCGCTATCCGAGTTGCGGACACGGCGAATCTCGCTCGGCAGCGTCAACGGTTATCGCTTCGCCTTCGAGGCGGGAATCGGGGTCGACGCCGAGGTCGTTCGCCGCGTTGACCGTCTCGGCCGCGACGAAGACGGCCGGCGCCCCGGCGATTTCGCATTCGCGCGCTCGCTGGTTGCCGTGCTCAGAGAGCGGCGGCGTTCGCTCGACCAAATCATCGAGGTGCGCGATCTCGGCCGCGCGGCCTTCGCCATCGTCTGCAACGGCGACCCGTCGACCTTCGCCGGGCCGTTGCCGCTGCGCTTCACACCGGCCGCCCGCTTCGAGCTCGGACTGGATCTTGTCGCCCCGGTACGCATGCGACGAGGCTCGATGTTGCGGATCGCGCTGGCGATTCTCAGGGGCCGCATCCCCCGCTCTGACGATGCTCTCTACGGGCACAACCTCGACCGGATCGAGGTCGTCTGCGACCGGCCCGAGCCCCTTCACGCGGACGGCGAGGATCTCGGCGACGTGACCTCGGCCGTGTTCGAGTGCCAACGCGCGGCCGTGTCCGTTTTGATTTAGGAGCCGGGAAGGGCGAGTGCGGGCTCCGCCTGTTCGTCGTCGGAGGATTACTGAGCGCCGGAAACCGCCGCGGCCCGCCGGTTTCGTATCAGCAACAGGGCGGTCAGAGAAGCGGCCAGGGCGAAGCCGGCGCTGACCTGAAGGGCGTGGTGGAAGCCGTGGACCCTGGCTTGGACCTGCGAGTCGCCGGCGGCCAGCGCGGAGTTGGTGGCGGAGTCTGCCAGCACAGACAGCACTGCCAGACCGATCGCCCCGCCGATCTGCTGCGCGGTGTTGAGCATTCCCGATACCAGGCCCGAAAACCTTTTCGGCACGCCGCTGGTTGCCGCCAGAGTGAGCGACACGAACGAGAGACCGAGTCCGATACCGGCGATCACCAGCCCCGGGAAGACGTCGTGCCAGTAGTTGCCGTGCACTCTCATCCGGGAAAGGATGAACAACCCGGCCGCAACGAACAAAGGCCCGACCACCATCGTCGGCTTGTAACCGATCCGGCCGACCAGTTGAGCGGTGATCCCGGAGAAGATGGCGATCACGAACGGCGTCACGAGAAAGCTGATCCCCGCGCGAACGGGCGAGTAGCCGAGGATCGTCTGCAGATACAGGGTCAGGAAAAAGAACATCGAGAACAGACTCGCTGCGATGATCAAAGCGGTCAGATCGCCGCCGGCGACGTTTCTGATTTTGAACAGGCTGAGCGGCAACATGGGGTCGCGAGAACGCGCCTCGTTGATCAGAAACGCGCTCAGGAGCAACACGCTCAGCGCCAGGCTCGGTATCACCGTGAGCGAGCCCCAGCCGTCAACCGGCGCCCGGGAGAGTCCGAAGACAAGCGCGATCAGGCCTAGAGTCACCGTGCCCGAGCCGAGGTGGTCGAGATCGCGAAACCTGACCTTTCGCTTCTCCTCATGCCGTGGCAGCATCAAGGCCGCGAACACGACTACCGTGAACCCCACCGGAACGTTGATGAAGAAGTTCCAGCGCCAGCCGAGGTATTGAGTGAGGATCCCGCCGAGCACCACGCCCACAGCGGCTCCGCTCGAGGCCACCGCGGCCCAGATACCCAGAGCCAGATTCCGCTCTCGCCCCTCTTCGAACTCGGTCAGAACGATGCTCAGCGCGGTCGGAGTCATGAAGGCGGCCATCAGTCCCTGCGCGGCGCGGGCGCTGATCAGCATCACGCTCGACTGGCTCAAGCCGCAGGTCAGCGACGCCAGGGAAAAGAGCGCGACTGCCGTGATGAAGAGCCGGCGGCGCCCGAACACGTCGGCCGTGCGCCCGCCGAGAAGGAGGAAGCCGCCGAACGCCAGCGAGTAGGCGGTGATCACCCACTGCAGGTTGTTGGGCGCGAAGTGGAGGTCCTTCGCCAGCGACGGCAAGGCGACGTTCACGACCGAAACGTCGAGCACGACCATGAAGAACGACGCCGCCAGCAACGTCAGGATGAACCACTTGTTCCTCAACCTCGCCAAGATCTCTTTCCCTCGTTCCGATTAGCGCTTCATTCCCTGCCGTCCAGATAGATGTGGGCGAGCCCGCGGCCGGATCCGCGAGCCCGCCCTGCTTCTGCGCCGGATCCCCCCGAACTCGGCGCAGAAGCTGGCGCGACTCCTAGGACGTTGCCTCCGGAGTTGCGCGGCTAGCGAGGTGCGACGCGAGCATGCCCTCGATCTTCGAGGCGCTCGCTCGCCCCTCGATTCGCTCCATCACGCGTCCGTTCATCACCAGTACGAGAGCTGGAGCTGCGCCGATCTGGTATCGACCGGCCAGGTCCGGGCGCTCGTTCACGTCCACCAGCACGACGCGAAGGTTCTTCCTCTCCTTCCGTGCGATCTGGGCTATCAGGCTATCCATACGCCGTGCAGGCCCCGAACTCACGGAAGAAAAGAAGAGGAGCAACGGTTCGCGATTCTGTTCCAGTGCCGTCTCCCTGACTCTCGGACGTATCCATTTCCCCGTCCGTACAGAGAGCGAAACGCGAAACCGAGAACCTCGAGAGGATCGTGCCGGTGGAGTTCAGGCGGATCGGTCCGTCTACACTGCTGGCCGTGGGCCTCTGGTATTGGCTGGGAGTCGCGCTCGGCCTCGGGGTGGCGCTCGGGACCGTGGTCGCAGGGCTCATAGCGCCTGTTCGAGCGGGCGTTTTTCTGGCGTCAACAATGGCTGCGGCCGCCGGCTACGGCCTGGCGCTCGTCTTCGTCGCGCCGTTCGCCGCCCTCTCAGGAGCGGCGGGAGGCGTTGCCGGCGCTGTCGCGATTGCCCAGCTCTGCCGCCGTACTCTGGCCCGCGGCGGAACCCGGGGCGCCACGGGAGCTCTCATCTTCTTTCTTGGACTGGTCGTCGGCGGTCTCGCCTTCGTGCCGGCGCTGGGCTACCTCGAAGCCGGGCTCGTCGTGCTGCTCACCCTGCGCCTGAGACGCGGAGGCGCCGGCCGCTACGCCGGGCTCCGCACGCTCGCGCGCGACTGATGCGCAAGCTTGTCCTGATCGTCATCGACGGGCTGACACCGGCCCTGCTCGAGCGCGGGCTCGAGAGCGGTCTGGCGCCGACGATCTCGCACTTCGCGGCCGCCGGACAGCTCGGGCGCGCGGTATCCGTTTTCCCCTCACTGACGCCGGTTTGCCTGGCCACGATCGCGACGGGGGCGCATCCCGGAATCCACGAGATTCCGCACCTGGTCTGGTTCGATCGTAAAGAGCGGCGGGTGATCGAGTACGGCTCCTCGTTCGCCGCCGCTCGCCGCTCAGGTGCGCTGAACTGGTGGCGCAACACGGTTTACGCGATGAACGCGAAGCACCTCGGCCGCGGCGCGGTCACGATCTTCGAAGCTCTCGAGGATCACGGCTTCAGGGCGGCCGCTATCAACGCGACCTGCTTCCGTGGCCGCACGCGCCATTTCCCGACCCTTCCGGGAGTGACGCCGCCGGTGCTGGGCCCGAGCCGCTTCTTCTTCTACGGACTGTTCGAGTCGCACGAGACCGGAGCCTCACCGACCGCCGTCTTCAGGCGCGCGAGCGGCTCGGTCGACGACTACGCCGAGGCCGCCGGTCGCTGGCTCGTCACTCGCGATGACTTCGACTTCCTCTTCTACTACCTCTCCGACTTCGACTACATCTCGCACGCGCTCGGGCCCGACAGCGCCGATGCCGCTCTCGAACGAGCCGACAGCTCAATCGCCACGATCGTCGAAGCCGCAGGCGGAATTGACGCCTTCCTCGATCGTTATGACGTGCTCCTCTGCTCCGATCACGGGCAGACGCCCGTCCACGAGGGAGTACGGCTCGATCGCGCACTGGCGGACCTCTCCTTGGCCGGACGCCGTGCCTATCGCGGCTCGCAGGTCGTGCTCACCGCCTCGAACCGTGCTGCGATGGTCTACCGGCTCGAGGACTGCCCGCTCGAGACGGCAGAGCTGGCCGAGCGCCTGGTCCGCGATCCAAGCGTTCAGGTCGTCGCCTACCGGAACGGCGCCGAGGCGGTCGCGCTGCGGGACGGCGCTGAGTTTCGCTTCGCCCCGACCGTTCAGAGCTGGCGGAAGAGCGGGGAGGAACGGGTGCTCGATCAGCCACAGGCGCTCGAGCGCCTGTGGTCGGCGCTGGCCAACCCGAATGCCGGCGAGCTGCTGATCTCGGCCGCCCCGGGAGTAGAGTTCGCCGACCTCGCCGGCCGTCACCACGCCGGTGGCGGCTCGCACGGCTCGCTCGAGCGCGGCGATTCCGAGGTGCCGATGCTGGCAGTGGGTATCGCGCGTCTCCCCGGGAGCATCGCGGAGATCGCCCCGGCTATCCTCTCCCACTTCGGCATCGCACCACCGCACTATCCGGAAATCTTCGCCGCCGCGGCCGCCTGAGCGAGGAGGCTCTCGCCGTCGATGCAGCAGAGTATTCGCAGAGCTCACGTGATCGTACGTGGCCGCATCCAGGGCGTCGGCTATCGCTACTCGACCCGCTCACGCGCGACGTCGCTCGGTGTAGGCGGCTGGGTGAGAAACCGGCCGGATGGAAATGTCGAGGCGGTCTTCGAGGGCTTGGCCGAACGCGTAGAGTTGCTTCTTCGCTGGTGCCGCGAGGGACCCTCGGCGGCGTATGTCGATGAGATCGAGGTCGAATGGCAGGAACCGACAGGTGAGCAGGGATTCGCAATCCGGTAACGGAAAAGACGGCCGCCGAGGCGCGGCCGAGAGCCCCCTGCGCAGCCTCGGCGACGAGCTGCTGAAGCTCCCCGTCCGCCTGCGCGGAGCCGAGCTCGGCCGGCCCACCGACGTGCTCGTCGATCTGGAGCGCCTGCGCGTGGTCGGTCTGCAGGTGCGTTGCGGTGATCGCGCGCAGCGATTCCTTCCGCTGGCGGCCGCGGTGCTCACAAGCGAGGAGATCACAGCCTCCTCCAGCCTCGCGCTGCTCGACGAGAGCGCCTATTACAGCGAGCACGGCTCGTCTCTGCAGGCGCTCCGGGGAACGGCCGTCGACGTAGCCGGACGCCAGATCGGAACGCTCGACGACATCGTCCTGCGCGCCAACGGCGACGTGACGAGAATCGTCGTCAAGAGCAAGGGCGGGGAATTGCGGCGGTTTCCCGCTGCGAAGGTGCGGATACGGCAACGCAAGACGGCGCGGAGACGACCCTGAGCGCAAGAGAAGAGGCATCAACGGACACGCTCCACGGCTCGCGGGCCGGGCGAGCGCTCAGGGCACGCCACAACTGGGTTCAGCTGGCGAAGTTCTGCACGGTCGGAGGCAGCGGCTACGTCATCAACCTCAGCGTCTACGCGCTCGCGCTCGACCTTTTGGGGTTCGACTACTACGTTGCGGCGACTATCTCGTTCGTCGTTTCCGCGTCCAGCAACTACCTCTGGAACCGAGCCTGGACGTTCCGCGATCAACGCGGGCACTTCGGCCTCCAGGGACTGCGCTTTTTCGTCGTATCGACGATGGCATGGGCCGCGAACATCGGGTTCCTGTCGCTCCTGATCGCGTTCGGATTGGGAGAGATCGTCGCCCAAGCGGTGGCGATCGTGTGCGTCACGCCGGTCAACTTCATCGGTAACAAGCTCTGGTCGTTTCGTACCTGAACGGCCGCAATAACGCAGAATTCGTTCCGGAATGAAGACGGAGCGCCCCGTCTCGAGACGAGTCATCCCGAATACCGCCGCGAGTATCTGCCTCGGGCTCATCCTTCTGCTCGCACTTGCAGCCGTCCCGGCCGGCGCGACCGGGCACGAGAAGGCGCCGGTAATCCGCTTCACCCCGATCGGTAGCGCGCGCCTCGACGAGGCGACCGCCGAGAAGATCTTCCTGCGCGCGGACAAGGTAAAGGACTGGGTCGAGCGCTATCCGAGCGCGAGCCTGACCAAGGAGGCCGTGTTCGACAAACAGGGGCGCTACTGGACGGTGCGCATCTGGGCCAAGAAAGCGGGCGAAATCGCCGAAGGACGAGTCGACGACGCGAGCGGGCAGGTGACACAAGCCTGGACAGGTCCTCAGGTCGCCTGGGGAATGGCGCGAGGATCGCCGGGCGCTTTCGGCGGCAGGGAGGTCAACTCGCTGCCGGTCTGGCTCGGGTTCTGCGCTATTTTCCTGCTCGGACTCGGAGACCTGCGCCGGCCGCTGTCGCTGCGCAATCTCGACCTGATCGCCTTCCTTTCCTTTTCGGTCAGCCTCTGGTATTTCAACCAGGGGCGCGTTTTTTCCAGCGCCTCGCTCGTCTATCCGCCGCTTCTCTACCTGATCGGCCGTCTGCTCTACGTGGGCGTACGGGGCAGACAGACAAGCGCGAGCCCGCCGGTCTGGCCGGTCTGGCTGCTCGCGGCTGCGACCGTCTTCCTAATTGGCTTTCGGATCGGGCTCAACGTCCGCACCTCGAACGTCATCGACGTCGGCTATGCCGGAGTGATCGGCGCCGACCGCATCGTCTCGGGCCAGTCGCCCTACGGCCACTTCCCTTCCGACTCCGTCAACGGCAAGACGCTGAAGGCCTGCGGACCGGCGGATTCCGAAGGGAACGTCCGCGATCACATCCAGCCCAACGGGCACTGCGAGTCGTCGAACCCGGATGGCGACACCTACGGCCCGGTCGCCTACCTTTCGTACGTACCCGGGCTCGCGCTCTTCGGCTGGTCGCACAAGTGGGACGACCTGCCGGCGGCTCATTTCACCGTGATCCTCTTCGACGTTCTCTGCATCGCGGGATTGGCTCTGGTCGGGCTCCGTTTCGGCGGCATGCGTCTGGCGGCGACGCTCGCCTTCGCCTGGGCGGCCTATCCGTTCACCCAGTATGTCTCGAACTCGAACACCAACGACGCGATCGCGCCGGCCTTCCTGATCTGGGGCTTCTGGCTGGTCACCTCGCCCTGGGCCAGGGGCGCTGCTGTGGCGTTGTCCGGCTGGACAAAGCTCGGGTCGCTGATCGTGGCGCCGCTCTGGGCCACCTATCCGGAGGCGCTTCGGCTCAACCCGCTCCGCTGGTTCGGCCGGCTCGGTCGCTTCGTCGCCGCGTTCGCGCTAACCACGGTCGCAGTCTTCTCGGTGCTACTGCTCGAGCCCAGCCCGCTTCACGCGGCACGAACGTTCTGGGATAAGACGATCGCCAGACAGTTGAACAGGGAGTCGCCGTTCTCGCTTTGGGACTGGCGCCAGTACCACGCCGGGCTACCCGATCTGCACGTCGTCCAGCTGGTGCTGATAGCGATCGTGGTTCTGGCCGCGATCGGCGCGGCGTTCTACCCGCGCCGCCGCTCGCCGCTCCAACTAGCCGCCCTCACCGGCGCCCTGATCGCGGCGTTCGAGCTCGTGCTGACGTACTGGTTCTACACCTATATCGTTTGGTTCTTCCCCTTTGCCGCGATCGCGCTTCTGGCGGGTAGCGGCGCCGTCGTTCGAGCGAGGAGGGATGTTGAGAATGCTGCTTGAGTCGATCCGCGCCGGGGCCGACAGGCGCTCGAGCCTGCTCGTCGCGGCGATCGCCGGTGTTCTCTTTCTCGGCTCCTGGGCGACGATCCATCACGGCTTCTACAGCAAGCACCAGATCGTCGACACGCCTCTCTACCAGCACTACGGCGACTGGGTCCTGCATGGCAACGTCCCCTACAGGGACTTCTCGCTCGAGTACCCGCCCGGCGCGCTGCCGGCGTTCATCCTCCCCGCCGTCGGTAACAGCGCGAGCGCCGAGCCGTCCGCTACGACGATCGGGCCTTACCGCGTCCGGACGGCGTACCGAAGAAACTTCGAGCTGTTGATGGAGCTCTGCGCTCTCGCCTCGATCGCGCTGCTCGCGGTCGGCCTGCTCAGACTCGGCGCCTCGAACGGAAGAATGGCGATGTCGCTCGGCCTGGCCGCTCTCTCTCCGCTCCTGCTCGGCCCGGTGCTCCTCTCGCGTTTCGACCTCTGGCCGACGGCGCTCGCGCTAGCCGCTTTGGTGGCGATACTCGGAGATCGTCACTGGATCGGCTTCGGCCTGCTCGGAGCGGCCACCGCGGCGAAAATCTTCCCCGCGGTGCTACTCCCGATCGGCATCGTCTGGGTCTGGAAGCGCGCCGGGAAAAGGGAGCTCGCGTCCTGCCTGGGAATCTACGTCGCAGTGCTCGCCGCTTGCTTCGTGCCGTTTGCGATCGCGGCTCCACACGGGCTCGTCCATTCCTTTGCAGTCCAGCTCAATCGTCCGTTGCAGATCGAAAGCCTCGGTGCAGCCGTACTGGTGGGCCTGCATCACCTGGTCGGGCTCGCGGCCTCCGTCCAAAACGGCTCCGGATCACAGAATCTGTCCGCCTCGGGCTCGCAGGTGGTGGCCTGGGCGCAAACGGCATTACAGGTCGTTGCTCTGCTGGGCGTCTGGGTCTGGTTCGCGAGAGGCGATGCCAACCGCGAGCGTTTGGTGCGTGCGAGCGCGGCCGCGATCGTTGCCTTCGTAGCGTTCGGGAAGGTGCTCTCGCCCCAGTTCTTGATCTGGCTCTGCCCCTTCATCCTGCTCGTGCTCGGAAGGCGCGGCCTCGCAACCTCGGCACTGCTCGCGCTCTCGCTCGTTCTAACTCAACTCTGGTTCCCGTACCGCTACTGGGACTACGCGCTTCACTTTGGCTCGCTGCCGAGTGCGCTGGTACTCACCCGTGACGTCGCTCTGCTCGGCATCTTCGCGCTGATGCTCGTCGGGCGGCGTAGGCGCGAGCAGGAGCTCCCGGCGGCGGCCCGCACGCAGGCGGCTCTCATCCAATCGGGACCCTGACCGCCTCGCAACCGAGCGCGCGGCCGTTACGGTCGCACTCGACGAGCGCGCCCTCTATGCGCACGTCCCCCTCGGCGGGCTCGAAGCGGACTCTCATACCGGTGCGCATCCGCTCGATCGCAAGCTCGGCTCTTACTCCGATCACCGAGTCGTGCGGGCCGGTCATGCCCGCATCGGTGATCGCCGCCGTTCCGCCGGGCAGAACGCGGGCATCGTTCGTCTGCACGTGGGTGTGAGAGCCGAAGACCGCGGTGACGCGGCCGTCGAGCCAGCGGGCGAGCCCTATCTTCTCGCTCGTCGCCTCGGCGTGAAAGTCGATCAGCACGATCGGTGTCTGCCGTGAGGCTTCCGCGACGAGCTCGTCCACGACCTCGAACGGACTGTAGGCGACGTTCATGAACAGCCCTCCGAGCAGATTCATCACGGCGACAGAGCCGCCGTCGGCGGCCGGTAGGACACTGATTCCCCGCCCCGGCGAGAGCCGGGAGAGATTGGCCGGGCGTACGATCCGCTCGTTCTGGCCGAGATAGGAGACGAGCTCGGGCCTGCGCCAGACGTGATTACCGAGCGTGATCACATCGGCGCCGACGGCAAGGATGCGCTCGGCGTGCTTGGGCGTGATGCCGGCTCCGTCGGAGGCGTTCTCGCCGTTGACGACGCAGAAGTCGAGCGCGAGCTCCGTGCGCAGGCTCGGCAGTCGCTGCTCGAGCGCACGACGGCCGGGAGCGCCGAAGACGTCGGCCACGAAGAGGATGCGCATCTCGATCGCTCTCCGCCGCTAGGGAAGGATCGACGTCGCGGCCGGAAAGACCTCGATCGTCACGTGGTTGCCCTGGTCCTGGGTGTAGTGCGCCAGCTTCTGGTGCTCGACCTTGGAAAAGTCGGCCACGGTTCCCACCGGAGGATTCACGCCGGCGGTGACCGCCGTACCGATCTCCAGGCGGGGATCGGGCCAGAGCCGCGTCATCGAGACGATTAGGGTCGCGTCGTCGTCGGGACGGATATCGATCCGGTTCCCGATTGATATGCCGTTGACGATGTAGGGGCCGATCTGGACGATTTTCCCGTTCACGGGCGCATAGACGTCGGTTTTCGGCGCCGCCCCGACGTCGAGCGCGCCGTTGTCGGTGCCCGTTCCGCCTGACAGCTCGTAGTAGTTGAGGCCGCCGTTGCCGGACCCGACGATGCGGTGAAAGAGGCGTGTCAGCAAGCCTTCGTTTGCCTGCGTTCCCTCGGGCGAAAGAGCGACGGTGTCAGGCGAAGCGTGGTAGCCGATCGCGGTCACCGCGCTGCGCGCGACCGGAAGCTTGATCGAGAGGGCGCCCACCCTGGCGATGACTATCGGAACCGGTTGCTCGCCCGCTTGCGACTGCCCGCCTGCGGCGGGCGTCGTCCCCAACGGCGAGCGAGGTCTTCCGCCGCTCCAGGCGCTGAGCACGAGCACGAGGGCCACGATCGTCGCGGTCAGTCCGGCTGCCGCCTGCCAGTAGGTGCGCTTGGGCCGCCGCGCATGACTAACCGGCTCGTGCCGTCGCACTCGCCGCCTGTGCCGGCGCGCGTGTGCACGGTGAGGCATGAGGTCCACCGTACCGGACGGCCGTGAAGCTTTCAAACGGTAGGCGTCCCCGGCAAGGGTCGCTTCCCACACCGATCGCATTCGGGGTAGTACGGTTGCGGCAGCTCTCGAACGACGCCCGTCGCCCGCACGCTACGATCCCGCCTATGCCCGACGGGGCGACCAGAATGGTGATCCCTCGCTGGATTCAGCTCGTCGGCTTGCCGCTACTGCTGCTGCTTGTCTGGGCGCTCGCTCACACGCTCACTCGCGTCGTCTTCCTGTTCATTGTGGCCGGGCTGATCGCCTTGCTCCTGAACCCCATGGTGCGAACGCTCGGGCGAATCTGGATACCGCGCGGAGTCGCGGTCGCCATCGTCTATCTCAGTTTCGCCGCCGCTGCGACCTTCTCGATCATCGCGCTTGCGACCGTCGGCGTCGATCACGTCCGCTCCAGCGCCAATCGCGTCGACAACTACTTCACGAGGGTCGGCGCCCATCACCAGACGGCGGCCGAGCGCGACGTCGACCGCTTCCAAAAGTGGCTGGATACTCATCACCTGCGGCGCGTCCAGATTCGCAAGCAGGGCGTCGAGCTCGTGCAAAGCATCAATGTCAAGAAGGTCACCTCGAACGCGATCAGCCTGATCGAAGGAGCGGCCGTCAGCGCGATCGAGATTCTCTTCAGCATCATCCTGGTGATCGTCGTCTCGATCTACATGCTGCTCGACATGAACCGGCTGGGCAGAGCGATAGACCGACGCTTTCCACCCAAACGGGGCTCACCGCCGCTGCTGACGCGGCTCGAGTCTTCGCTTGCCGGCTACGTCAAGGGACAGCTCCTTCTCTCCCTGATCATCGGCTCGAGCGCGGGGGTGGGATTGTGGCTGCTCGGCGCGGTCGGCCTGTTCCCGCACGGCGATCGCTACGCCCTCTTCTTCGGATTCTGGGTCGCCTTCACCGAGCTGATTCCTTACCTCGGCCCCTGGCTAGGAGCGATTCCACCGGTCGCTTACGCGCTCGTTACCCACCCCTACGCGGCCGTTTGGGTGATAGTGCTGTTCTTGGTCATCCACCAGATCGAGGGTCACGTCGTCGTTCCCAAGGTGATGGGAAGCGCACTTCGCCTGCACCCGCTGCTGGTCATCTTCGGACTGCTGGCCGGGGCCGAGATCTATGGAATCCTGGGCATCTTCATCGTCCTGCCGCTGCTCGCCGTGCTGAGAGCGCTCTGGGAGTTCTTCTCCGAGCGGGTGACGTTCGAGTCCTGGGCTGTGGCAGAGACGGCAGCGGTGGGTGTTTCCGTCGCGACCCCGCCACCGGCACCGGCTGAGCAAGCGCCTGCGGCGAAGAGGAGAGCGCGGAAGAAGGCGGCCGCGGAAGACGAGAAACCCTCAGGAAAGGCCGACGAGTAGCGTGGCGGCGGTACTTCTCTCGGCACGATCGGTGTCTCGGCGCTACGGCCGACTGGCCGCACTGGCGCCGATCGACCTCGAATTGCACTCGGGCGAATCGGTTGCGCTCGTCGGCCCGAACGGCGCCGGCAAGTCGACTCTGCTGTCGCTTCTGGCCGGATCGCTCCGGGCCAGTGAGGGCGGGATCTCCATCACCGGCGCGGCCAAGGTCGGCTGGCTGCCTCAAAGGCCCTCCCATTACGGCCGCCTGACCGCGCGCGAGAACCTCGTTCTCTTTGCCCGCCTCGAGAACGTTGGCGATCCGGTGCGGCGCGCCGCGGAGTTGCTCGAGCGTTTCTCTCTCCCCGGCGATCGCCCCAGCGCTCACCTCTCGGTCGGAAACCGGCAGCGTTTGAGCTTGGCGATCGCACTGCTCGGAGATCCGAACGTTCTGCTTCTCGACGAGCCCACCGCCTCGCTCGACCCGAAGCAGCGCGCGCTTCTGTGGCAGGAGGCCGAGCGCCACGTCGTCGAGGGCGGAGCGGTGCTCTTCTCGAGTCAGAACCCCGAAGAGGTTGAGCGTCACGCCACCCGCGTGATCGCTCTCGACTCCGGAGAGCTCGTCTTCAGCGGCGGCCCCGACGAGTACGCCGTCTGGGAGCGTGAGCCGTGAGAACGTTGCGAGCCGCCGCCCTGCTCACCCACAAGGACCTGGTCTCGCTGCGACGAGCGCCTCTCGTCGTGATCCTGCTCGCCTGCTATCCGCTCCTGATCGCGGGGCTGGTCGGTCTGGTCGCGGGCTACGCCAATGCTCGACCGCGGGTGGCGGTCGTGGATCTCGACCACATCCCCCACACGACGAAGATCGCCGGCCACAAGTACCACATCAAGAATGCGATCGACGACGTAGCGAAGAACGTCCGCATTTCCTGGATGTCGAAAGCCGATGCCGAGCAGGCGCTACGAACCGGCAGCGTCGTGGGCGTGATCACGATCCCGCAAGGCTTCCTGGCCGATCTGAAGAGCGTCGTCCACAGCCCGACGCTCGAGTTTGAGACGGCACAAAGCGGCATTGCCTCCCGCGTGACCCAGCAGATGCAGGCGCTCGTCTACAACCTGAACCTCAAGCTCCAGGAGTCGTTCATCAAGGATGCGATCCACTACATATCGCTGATTCAGCACGGCGGTAAAACCAGCTTCCTGGGCTCGAGTTACGACGTGCTCGGGATCCAGAAGGCGCGGGCGTTGCTCCTCGTGGAGAAGGGAAATCCGCGCGCGGCCGAGGTGGCGCGCTTCCTCGACACCGCCGAAGGCGCGCTCACGGCCTCTCAGGCCTCGGCCCGCGCAGTCGCCCAGCCGATCAAGCTGGCGATCGAGACCCGTAACGGGCGCAGCTGGTTGTTCTCGGCGCAGATGCAGGCCTACGCGCTGGCGCTCACGATCAGCATCCTCGCGCTCGCATTGGCCGCCGCGGTGACCGCGTCCGAGCGCGACGAGAACGTCGCCTGCCTGCTCGGACGAGGGTTGGTCTCGAAGCTGTCTCTACTCGGCGCGAAGGTCGCCCTGGCCACCATCGTCTCGCTCATGGTCGGAGTCGGCATCTTGCTGGCTTTCGGAGCCATCGTTGACATCGGCGGTATCACCGGCGGTCAGCCCTGGGGACGGGTCCCGCTCGTGCTCGTCGGGGTGCTCCTCTTCGGCGCTGCGCTGGGCGCGATCGGAACTCTGATCGGAGCGCTGGCGCGGGAGGGCCGCTCGGCCACGCTGGGGGCGCTGCTGGTCGCCCTTCCGATCGCCCTGCTCGGTTTGGTTCCCAGAGAGATCGTGCCGCCCGCGGGTGTCATCAGCGACTTCTTCCCCTTCAGCCACGGCGAGCGTTTCTTCGGCTCGGCGCTCTATGACCTCCACCCCTGGGCCACGGTCGCCCCCGAGGCGCTCTGGCTCCTAGGGCTGCTCGTTTTCTGGGGAGCGGTGGCGCGGTTCGCCCTCCCTCGTCTCACGGAGGGCTAGTAAGAGATTGTTTCAATTGACGACCAGCCGGCAAGGGAGCCGATTCCGCCAGGCCCGCGCGGCCGATTCGCGGCGAGAGCGACCATCCGGTCCGCTTCCCGCACCACCGGTGTCTCTCTGTTTCCAGCCGAGCTCCGAAGGGCAGCGTCGCGTTCGTAGCCGGGGCTACGGGCGCGACCGAGGACAACGCAGCGCGCCGCCGAACGCGGCCAGGCGGTTGAGTGCTTCATTTGAAGCGAGCTCAAAATGACGATTGAGAGCGGCGACGGATCTTCGGAGCTCTGGCAGCGCCTGGCCTCCGAGGACGACGCCGAAAACGCCCTCTGGAGCAACTTGCTGCTACCCGAGCCGGAGCGCGAACTGGAGCTTGCCTTCTCGCCACTCGCCGTCAGCCCGCTGGCACTCGGAATCGAGACCATCTACGAGGGCTATCTCGTCCACTACGGCCGCTCGCGCCTGTTCGCCACGGACGAGCCGAATCTCGCGCTCCTGCTCGGCGACCGGCTCTACGCGCGCGGCCTCGTGCACGTGAGCCGATTCGGAGACGTGGCCGCCGTGGCCGATCTGGCGACGCTGCTGGAGCTCTGCGCCCGTTTGCAGGCCGAGAGCAAGCAGGGTGACGGCGCTCTCTGGGCGGCCGGGATCGCGTCTTTGGGCAGCGGCGAGATCAGAGCCGAGGGCGAGGCGTTCCTTCGCTCGGGCGACAGCGAGCCGCTCCTGCGCCTGGCCCGGGGCAGCGCCGGGATAGACCCGGTAGAGCGCGCTCTTGCCGTCCATACGGGCCGTATTTCCTGACGAGCACCAGCGAGATCGAAGCCGGCACTAGAAACGCGGTCGCCCGCCCCTTAGAATCGCCGCAACTCAACTCCTGGAGGTGGTCCGCTGTGGTTCGGTCTCACGCTTTTCGCATTCCCCTCGCCGTGGTCGCTGTGGGTGCGATCGCGGCGATCGTCGCCTCCACCGCCGCTGCTGATATCAGCGGTCCGTGCACCGCCAGCATCGCTGGTCAGAACGTCCAAGGGCGCGGGACGGGCGCCTTCGGCGACGCCATAACAGTCGAGAAGAACGCGGTCGTCCCGGTTACGATGAACGCCCGCACTCAGATCTCGCACCTGAAGATCCAGATCGAGTTCGCCGGTATGCGCTGGACTGTTCGCGACAAGCCCTCGCATGGGCCGTCGTGGGCCAACTCGGTCAACGTGAAGAAGTACTCAAAGTACGGAGTAGGTCTGTACAAGGTGATCGGATCGAGTTCGGGAGGGACCTCCTGTAGCGGCGCGGCGCTCGTGCGCGTCAAGGGGAACCCGCTTTCGACACCGGCCGGAATCATCGGCCTGATCGCCGCCCTGCTCGGTCTCGGCGGCATCGCCGGTACCGCTGCTCTCGCCTTGCACTCCGGCGCGATGGGAATCGGCAAGTCGCTGCTCGGGCTGATCGCCGGCCTTCTCGGCGGTCTCGGCCTGGCCGTCTTGCTTCAGCAGTACGCCGTCGTCTACCCCAGCATGATCGCAGCGATCGCCTTCGTGGGCGGAGGTGCGGTCGTCGGAGTCGGGCTGACCTTGCTCGGGAAGATTCTCAGCTCGGGCGCGGCCGCTGCTGCTTCATAGGTTCGGCCCGCGGAGCTCGGGAGCCCGCACGCTGGCGGGCTCCCGAGCTTCTCCGCGCCTCCATTTGGACGACGTAGACTGGCGGCATGGCGGCACCTCTCAGCCTGCGTGAGTGGATCGCCCGGCTCGAGCGCCTGGGCGAGCTGACCCGCGTCGACGCCGAGGTCGATCCCGACCTCGAGATCACCGAGATCGCCGACCGCACCGTCAAGGCGGGCGGCCCGGCGCTTCTCTTCGAGCACCCGAAGGGCTCCGAGCACGCACTCCTGATCAACCAGTTCGGAACGGAGAGGAGGATGTGCCTAGCGCTCGGGGTAGAGTCGCTGGACGAAGCGGCGGCCAGAATCGCTTCGCTGGTGGAGCTGAAGCCGCCGCAGGGAGCCCGTGCCAAGCTGGGCAAGCTGCGCGAGCTGAAGTCGGCGGCCAAGAACTCGCAGCCGCGAAGGGTACGGCGCGGCGCCTGCCAGGAGATCGTTCTCCGAGGCGACGAGATCGATCTCGGGTTACTGCCCGTGCAGCGCTGCTGGCCGGGCGATCCGGCGCCCTTCATCACGCTTCCGGCGGTGATCACGTTCGATCCCCGCACGGGCGCCCGCAACGTCGGCATGTACAGGATGCAAGTCATCGACGAGCGAACGACTTTCATGCACTGGCAGCTCCAAAAGGACGCCGCCGCCAGCTGGCGCGAGATGGAGGGCAGGCTCGAGCTGGCGGTCGCGATCGGGCTCGATCCGACGACGACCTACGCCGCCACGGCGCCACTTCCGCGCGGCCTCGACGAGCTGATGCTGGCCGGACTCCTGCGCGGCGAGCCGGTCGAGCTGGTGAAGGCGAAGACCGTTGAGATCGACGTGCCGGCCGAGGCGGAGATCGTGCTCGAGGGCTATGTCGAGCGCGGCGAGGTCGGAATCGAGGGACCGTTCGGCGACCACACGGGCTTCTACTCCCCCGCCGCGCCCTTCCCACTGTTCCACCTCACGGCGATGACGATGCGCTCGGACGCTATCTACACCTCGATTGTCGTCGGCAAGCCGCCCGCCGAGGACGCCTGGCTCGGCAAGACGAGCGAGCGCCTGTTTCTGCCTGCAATCAGGAGCGCCGTGCCCGAGATCGTCGACCTCGACCTGCCGGTCGCCGGCGCCTTCCACAACTGCGCCATCGTCTCGATCCGCAAGGACTTTCCCAACCAGGCGCGCAAGGTCATGAACGCCGTCTGGGGGCTCGGGATGCTCAGCCTGACCAAGGCAGTGGTCGTGGTCGACGAGCACGTCGACCCGCACGACTACGAGGACGTCTTCTTCCACGTCTGCGCGAACGTCGATCCCAAGCGCGACGTCATGATCGCCGAGGGACCGCTCGACCAACTCGATCACTCGGCCACGCTCGAGTGTTTCGGAGGCAAGATCGGCATCGACGCCACGCGCAAGGACGCCACTGAGGGCGCCCGCGAATGGCCACAGGAGATCGAGATGATCGGAGCCGTCCGCGAGCTGGTCGACCGGCGCTGGCGCGAGTACGGCATCCAGCTCTAGACGGACGTGGGCAAGAGCGGCACGCTCTTCGAGCGGTGTTCGTCTCGGCAAGAAACGCCTAGGCCCTACCGCTGGCATGGTGCCCGCGCTAGGTTCCAGCTGAGGTTTTCAGTGAAAGTATTTTTCGGGATAACAGGGGCTTCGGGAATGCCGTATGCGGCGAGGCTGCTCGAGCTGCTCGCGGGCGCGGAGTGCGAGGTCGGTTTGTGCGTCTCGGACGCGGGCGCCCAGGTGCTTGCCACCGAGCTCTACGCCGACCCGCGCCTGGCGCGCGACGAGGCGCTTGCGCGTCTGACGTCGCCGCTCGGCGACGCCGTTCACGTCTTCGATCCGAGCGACTACGACGCAGCGTATGCGAGCGGCTCGGCCCGGATCGACGCCTATGTCATCTGCCCCTGCTCGATGTCGAGCGCCGGCCAGATCGCCGGCGGCGCCGGCTCGAACCTGATTCACCGCGCCGCCGCGGTGGCGCTCAAGGAGGAGCGAAAGCTGGTGCTGGTGCCGCGCGAGACTCCCCTCTCGCTCATCCACCTCGAAGCGCTCACGACGCTGCGCCGAGCCGGGGCGACGATCGTCTTCGCGGCGCCCTCCTTCTACGGCCGGCCGCGTTCGATCGAGGATCTGGTCGATACCGTGGTCGCGCGGGTACTCGACCAGCTCGGCCTCGAGCATGAGCTGGCGTCCCGCTGGGGAGAAGGAGGAAAGTGAGCGTCGTAAACGGCACCCTCGAGCCGGAGGCGGTTCGGACGATGTTCGACCGGATCGCGCCCGTCTACGACCGGATGAACCGACTGATGACGGCCGGGCTCGACAGGCGCTGGCGCGAGCGAACGGCTCAGCGGGTCGTGCGCCCCGGCGATCGCGTCATCGACGCCGCCTGCGGCACGGGCGAACTGGCGCTCGCCGATCTGCTCGCGGGCGCCGGACAGGTCGTAGGCGTCGACTTCTCCAAGCCGATGCTCGAGCGCGCCCGGCAGAAATCCGGAGCGATCGAGTGGGTTCATGGAGATCTGTCGCGGCTCCCCTTCCCCGATGCCGGCTTTCAGGCGGCGACCGTCGGCTTCGGGCTGCGCAACGTCGCGGATCTGGACGGAGCGCTGCGCGAGTTGAGACGCGTGCTCGAGCCCGGAGGACGCCTGGGCGTTCTCGAGATAACCCGGCCCCGTGGACTGGTCGCTCCCTTCTACCGGCTCTGGTTCGATCTGCTCGTGCCCCTGGCGGGAAAGCTCCTTCCGGGGGGATCGGCGTACACCTACCTGCCCGCCAGCGTCCGGCGGTTCCACACCCCCGAGGAGCTCGCCGGACGGATCGCGCGTGCCGGCTTCGAGCAGATCGGTTATCGCCTCTTTGCCGGTGGGATCGTGGCGCTTCACACGGGAGTCGCGCGGTGAGCGCGGTCCGATCCTGCGACCCGCTCGAGCTGGTGCGGAGCTCGCCCGGACTTACCGACTATCTGGAAGCGGTAGAGCTTCGGCTCGACAGTCTGCTCGGGCGCGGTGGTGGCGTCATCGACAAAGCCGCCTCTCAGACCCTGCACGCGGGCGGAAAACGGCTGCGACCGCTGCTGGTGTTTCTCTCCTCACCGATCGACCGGCCTGCGCCGGTCGCCGCCGGCGTCGCGGTCGAGCTCGTCCACCTCGCCTCACTCGTTCACGACGATCTGATCGACGGAGCCGCGCTGCGCCGCGGCGCCCCCTCGACATGGAGCGCGTTCGGCAAGCGAATAGCGATGGCCAGCGGCGACTGCCTGTTTGCGCTCGCCTTCTCGGAGTTGGCCCGCGAGGGCGATCCGGGCACGCTCGAGGCGCTCGCGGAGGCGGCGCTCGCACTCACCCAGGGCGAGGCGCTGCAGCGCGAGCAACTCTTCGACCCCTCCATCAGCGTCGATGCCCAGCTGGAGCGGTGCGCGCGCAAGACCGGAGCGCTCTTCTCGGTGGCTTGCCGGCTCGGCGCCGGCGACGTCTCCAGCCCTCTCGGCGACTACGGGCTCGCGCTTGGCATCGCCTTCCAGGTCGTCGACGACATCCTCGACTGTGTAGCCGAGGCGGGAGAGACGGGCAAAACGCCCGGCGCCGACCTGCGTGAGGGCATCACGACCGTGCCTCTGCTTCTGGCAGCGGAGCGAGACGAGCTGGTCAGGGCCGCCTTGGCGGGGGGATCGTGCGCTGGGGCTCTCGAGCGTGTGGCGGCGTCCGGAGCGCTCGCGCGCTCACGCGAGATCGCCCGCGGATACGCGCGCGAGGCCTGCAAGCACCTCGCCGGGCACTGCCGAGCACATGCGCTCGAAGCGCTCGCACAGGTGGTCGTGGAGAGAACGAGATGAGCCTGGCCGCGCGAACAGACGGAGCCGCGCTCGAGCTGGTGCGGGAGAAGGTGGAGAGCGGCGAGCGCCTCGATCTCGCCGACGGCATCGCCCTGTTCGAGTCGGACAAACTGCTCGCGCTCGGCCAGCTCGCCGAGCGCGCACGGCGGCTGCGCGGCGGAGGCGACGAGGCCTACTTTGTTCACAATCTCACTCTCAACCAGACCAACGTCTGCCGCGTCAAGTGCAGGTTCTGCGCCTTTGCCCGCTCAGCCCGCGAGGAGGGCGCCTACACCTTCAGCCCCGCCGAGCTCGCGGACGATGCGCGGCGGGCCTTCGAGCTCTCGCCCTTCAACGAGCTCCATCTGGTCAACGGCGAGAGCCCGCACGTCGACTTCGCCTGGTACCTGGAGACCGTGCGCGCCCTGCGCGAGGCACTGCCCGGCGTTCACCTCAAGTGCTATTCGGCCAGCGAGATCCATCACATCTCCACCCTCTCGGGGCTCTCCTATGAGCAGGTGCTGGTCGAGCTCAAGGAGGCCGGGTTGGGATCACTCACCGGCGGCGGCGCCGAGGTCTTCTCGGCCCGGGTGCGCAAGCTGATCGCCCCCGGCAAGGAGCCCGCCGAGAACTGGCTCGAGGTCAACCGAGTCGCGCACTCGCTCGGGATACCAAGCCACTGCACGATTCTCTACGGACACGTCGAGACGGTCGAGGAACGGGTAGAGCATCTTCTTCGCCTGCGCGAGCTCCAGGACGAGACGGGCGGTTTCCTCGCTTTCGTCCCGCTCGCCGTCCATCTCGAGAACACGAGGCTCGATCTCGACGGCGGCTTCGGCCCCAGCGGCGCCGACGATCTCGAAATGATCGCCGCCTCGCGCCTGTTGCTCGACAACATTGCCCACATCAAGGCCTACTGGATCTCGATCGGCCTGCCGCTCGCGCAGGTGGCCCTACAGTTCGGGGCCGACGACGTCCAGGGCACGGTCGGGCGCGAGCAGGTCTTCCACGCCGCCGGCGCCCACACCGAGACCGAGCAGGGCGTCGAGCGCCTGGTTCGCTTCATCCGCGCCGCCGGCCGCGTCCCGGTCGAGCGCGACACCCTCTACAACGAGCTGCAGCGCTGGGAGACGGTCGCGTGATCAGGCTGGGGCGGATCTCCTACGTGAACATGGCGCCGGTCTACTACCGGCTCGAGGCCGAGGTCGAAGAGGTCACCGGCGTCCCGACCGAGCTGGCGCGGATGCTGCTCGCCGGCGAGGTGGACGTGGCCGCGATCCCGTCGATCGAGTACGCCCGTAACGCCGAGGAGCTGGAGATGCTGCCGCGGCTCTGCGTCGCCTCCGACGGAGCGGTGGACTCGATTCAGCTCGTCTCCAGCATCGCTCCCGAGCACCTGCGCCGGATCGCAGTCACTTCGGAGAGCGCCACCAGCGCGGCGCTGGCAAAGGTTCTCTTCCCGCGGGCCGAGCAAGTGCCGCTAAGAGAGCCCGCGCAGGCGAAGCTCCTGATCGGCGACGCGGCTCTGCGCAGCGCCTTCGAGGATCCGACGCCGCACTACGACCTCGGTCGCATCTGGCGCGAGCGCACCGGGCTGCCGATGGTCTTCGCCGTCTGGGCTTATCGGCGCGGTAGCGTCCCCGGGATCTGGGAGCTGGAGGAGGCACTTCTCTCCTCTATCCGGGCCGCCCGCTCGGAGCCCGAGCGCCTGGCGCAGGAGGCGAGCGAGCGCTACGGCTATCCGCCCGGCTTCCTCGCCCGCTACTTCGAGAAGTTGCGCTACAGCTTCGGCCCGCGCGAGCGCGAGGGATTCGTGACCTTCTGCGAGCTGGCCCGCTCGGTGGGAGCGCTCGAGCGCGTGCCCGAGCTGGCGGCGAGCGCGGTCGCCGAATGAGCGCCGGCATCGCCACCGCAAGCGGGGTCGCCGAGATCCTGACGCGCACGCTAGAAGGCGAGCGGCTCTCGGACGAGAACGCCCTCGCGCTGCTTCGCTCGCGCGAGCTGCTCGCCGTCGGGCGGGCGGCGAACGAAGTCCGCAACCACAAGACCGATCCTGGCCGCGTCACCTTCGTCGTCGACCGCAACGTCAACTACACCAACATCTGCTCCGTTCGCTGCGAGTTCTGCGCCTTCTCCTGCGACCCCGGCGACCTACGCCAGGGCTACCTGCTGCCCAGGCCCGTGCTGTTCAAGAAGATCGAGGAGACCCTCGCGCTCGGCGGCACCGGCGTCCTGATGCAGGGCGGCCACCATCCCGATCTCGACTTCGCCTACTACGACGACCTCTTCCGCTCGATCAAGGCGCGCTACGAGATCCACCTACACGCGCTCTCGCCCTCCGAGATCCTGCACATCTCCAGGCGCTCGAAGCTGACGGTGCCCGAAACGATCAGGCGACTGCACGAGGCCGGGCTCGACTCGATTCCGGGCGGCGGCGCCGAGATCCTGGTCGATCGGGT
>Ga0182017_10000999_pt1 | contig 22170 bp, 19 predicted proteins | sample 712E3DmetaG_FD_120492 | JGI IMG/M metagenome (GOLD analysis project Ga0182017, IMG submission 120492) | Permafrost microbial communities from Stordalen Mire, Sweden - 712E3D metaG | ecosystem: Environmental > Terrestrial > Soil > Wetlands > Permafrost | place: Sweden: Stordalen | collected... | reverse complement strand
GCGGCGAGTCCGGTCAGGGCTCCGATCGCCAGCAGGAGCCGAAGCCGCTGGCGTGCCTTTGAGCGTGTGGGTCGTGACATGCAGCTAGGGGACGACACGCGGGCCGGGCTGTCAAGAGCGAGCCCGGGAGAAGCGTTGTGCGCGAGGGCATCGGGGGGGGGGCGCTCCAGGTCCGCCGTCCGGCCGTCGATCTGGGCTCTGGGACACGGACCGGTAGACTGAGGGGATGCCGCGGAACCCCTTCGTCGTTCTCGAACTGCCTCTCGACGCCACCTCGGACGCCATTAAGGCGGCCTGGCGACGTCTTGCCCGCCAGCACCATCCGGACGTCGCCAGTGGCGATCCGGCCGTCGAGCGGCGGTCCAATCGGACGATGGCTGAGATCAACGCCGCGTACCACGAGCTGAGTGACCCGGCGCGAAGACGCATTCACCGGGAAGCGGCGGCGCGTGCGGCTCACGTCGATGGGTTTGGCACGACAGAACCGCGTCCGGAGTACGTCTACCGGGCCCCGTCCGACCGGCCGGAGTGGGTCACGCGCCCGTCGACGCGCCCGGTCACGGCCAGGATCGACACGAGCGCGCTACTCCGCCCCCGCAACTCGACGCTGCGGCCGCTGGATCACAGTCCGCTCCCCGGGTTGCCGCCGCGACCACGTTCCGCGGAAGGGCACGAGCCGCCGCGCGCATCGACGCCCACCGGCCCCACGTTTCGGCGCGCCGGTCCATCGATGGAGGCGGACTTACCGACTCTCAACGCGGCATTGGCCACTCGTCTGGAGTTCGGCAAGTTCGAGGGCCTGACGCTGGCGGAGGTCGCGGTCATCGAGCCGTCCTACATTGAGTGGATAGTGCGGACCATCGACCGCGACCCGACCATCGGCATGGCAGCGCGAGTGGTGCTGCGCCATCTCGGATATGGCCCTGTGAGGCGGCCGCGGCTCGACACGATCGTCCAGCGCGGCTGAACTCGGAGCGGGCGAAGGGCCCGTGCGCGACCCGCCGATGAACGCCCACGCGGCCCAGGCCGCGTCGCCACTCGCCTAACGGAACGGCCCGCCCGGTAGGTCGGACGAGCCGTTCCAACCCCTCGACGGGGTTTGAGTTCAGGGCCGCCGACCGAAGGCCCATGCAGGCCGATCAATCTTGGTTGCTCGGGTCGTGGTCGAGTCCGGCGGCCTCCTCGTACGAATGCCCGTTCGTCTCCAGAGCGGAGGTCGCGATAGACCCGGCCCGTGTCCGACGCCCCTGGCACCTTCGTGCAAGTATCGGCGGCCGACTTCCACGCTACCGTGCGCCTCTAGGATCGCAATGACCCCGTAGGGCGGCCCGTGCGCAGTCCTAAGTCCGGCGCGTCCTGGCACCACTTTGGTGCCGGGCCGGCGGCCCGCCGGACCGGCCCTGGCCGCGCTAAGATCGGTGCATGTATGCCGACGGTTTGTCCTTCCTCGACGAAGAGCGCGATGCGTGGCGGCCTTTCGAGGCGCTGCTTGAACTGACCGACGAGCAGCTGGAGAAGCCGCTCGACGGCTCCCACGGCTGGACCGGTCGCGACCTGATGGCCCACCTGGGAGTCTGGATCGAATGGTGGCTCAAGATCGCCCGGGAACTGGCGGTGAACCCGGAGAGCCCGGCCTTCGATGAGCTGACCGCGATCGGCAGGGTTTGGGAAGAGCAGGGCGACGCACTGAACGCCCGCTACCAGGCCGAATGGTCTGCACTGCCGATGGCCGAGGTCCGGCGCCGTTTCTCGACCATGCCGGGCGAGCTGCGCGGCTACCTGACAGTGGTGCCAGAGACGCGCTGGCTCAAGGACTCGGACCACCTCAAGTCGCTGTTCGGCAATACCACCGAGCACTACGCCGAGCACGAAGCGGACCTTCGGGCCGTTCTCGCCGCCGCGAGTCGCTGAGGCGCGATTCTGCCCGCCGCCGACGATCCACGGCCCCACAATCCGCGGCTTCACCGGCCTGGCCTGCCACGATTTCGAGGCGCTGTTCACGCCCTGTGTCGAAGTCGGCTGGCGGTTCGACAGGTTCGCCTTGGGCAATGGCTACGCAGCTGAAGCGGCCCGAGAGGCGCTCCGATTCGGCATCGGGCCAGTGGGGCTTGACGAGATCGTGTCGTTCACTCCGGTGCTTAACGCCGCGTCAGTGAAGGTCATGGGGCGGATCGACATGCACCGCGACCCGTCCGACGACTTCGACTATCCGAGAATCCCGCCCGGCCATCCGCTCCGCCGGAATGTCCTGTTCCGGCTCAAACGCGACGAGCTCGCCGCGTCCGAGTCCGCAGGCGGACAAAGCACGACCCCGGCCTGAGGGGGGGTAGGCCGGGGTCGTAGGACGGGGCCGAGGGGGGATGGCCCCGTTTGGTATTCGCTTGATCGCCGAGTACGGGGACTCAGCTGCTCTTGGCGGTAGAGTACTGCGAAAGACCGAACCTCGCCTCAAATTGCTCGGCGGGCATGGCGCCCACGACGGCCATCGGAGGCTGTCCCGGGCGGAAGAAGGCGACGGTCGGCAGGGTCATGATCTGGAGGGCCTGAGAGACGACTGGGTTGGCGTCGACGTCCATCTTGACGACGTCAATCGCGGCCGAGTACTTGTCCGCGATGCGCTCGAGTTCGGGAGCGACCATCCGGCACGGACCGCACCACGACGCCCAGAAGTCGACGATGATCGGACGTTCCGCGTTGAGGACAACCTGTTCAAACGTCTCGTCTGTAACTACTTTAACTTCGGCCACCTGGGGATGGTCCTTTCTACCTGACGGTCCTGGCCAGCCTGCTCAGCCGGCAATCGACTGTAGCAATTGGCACGCTTCGAGGATCCGGGGATCCGCTAGGCGATAGTAGATAGCGTTGCCGTCGCGGCGGGTCAGGACGAGTCCCGAGTTCCGCAGTACGGCAAGATGCTGGCTCATGTTCGGGACGTGACATCCGACCGTGTCGGACAGTTCCCGTACGGAGAGCTCTCCGTCGGCTAGCGACTGAAGGACGCACAAACGCTTTGGGTCGGCGAGGGCCCTTGCCACCGCCGCGCTGCGCTGCCTCGAAGTCTCTAGATCGCCTACGTCGAGCATGTGCGGAATGTACAACAGTTTGCGCAAGGACGCAAGCAGGGGGCTACTGGCGCGGCGACGGGGGGCGGCGTGGCGGGCGGGCGGCGCGGCGCCCGCACCGAAAGGGTGCTGGACCGGATCAGTTCTACGCCGCGGAGCTCCGTAGACGCCACGCAAGAGTCGCAGCCACGGCAATCAGTGCAGCCGCGGCGAGCAAGCCGGCGGCCGTTTGTTCGAGGCCCGCCGCGGCGGTAGGGGAGAAGTCGAGCTCCGGCACAAGCGCCAGGACCACCGAGGCCCCGACCAGTGTCGCGATGGTCGCCGCGCGCCGGATGTGGATCGCTCGCTGGTCCCGGCCCGCGACCTTGAAGTCGAGAGACCAGTAGGCCAGCTCGGCCGTTGCCAGCAGCAGGCCGCCGGCAACGGCCGTGAGATACCGCCACGGCTCCGTGTCGGGCATTCCAACCATCCAGGCGGCGCCGAGCAAGACGAGCGCCGGGACGATTGGGAGTGCGTCGGCAAAGGTCAGGGCCAAGCCCAGGAGGGCCCATGCCGTCATTGAGAGGCAGGCGGGGATCAGCCAGCCGGATCTGCCGAAGGCGGAGGCAACCGATGTGGGTTCTGTGGCCGCGACGGTCGCGAGCGCGCCGAAAGCGGCGGCTCCGAGCAGCGCCAGGCCCGCCGTGGTCAGGCGCGGAGCCATCGGTTCCACCTTTCGAACTGCTGCCCCGCGGCCATGGCGCGCTGGAGTGGCTCGCCCCGGCGCCATCGCACGATCGGTATGCCGAGGCGGCGAAGTGCGAGCAATGTCGCCTCGTGATCGAGGCGCCACATCCGGTGGGCCAACTGGAACGCCTCGTGCGTCCGGGGAGCGGCGAGTTCCGCGACCACGACCTCCACCACCGCCAGATCGAACCCGCGGGCGTGCAGGTCCAGCAGGGCGCCCACGGTCCGTTCGTCGATGAGCGTGCTAAGGGCAACGATCAGAGACTTGGGCGGCAATGTGCCGGGTGGGACGACCTCGATGTTCCTCCACGAGTAGCTCAGAACGACCTCCGAGTCGATCAACGCGTCCACGATGCGGTAGATCTGCCTGGAACCCATGCCCGGCATCAGCCAGCGCAGGATGCCCCCAAAGCCGATCACCCCGACCCTGTCGCGCCGTGCCAGATAGTGCTCGGCCAGTGAGGCCGCGGCTCGAACCGCGTAGTCGAGCGTGCCCTCGCCACTCGAGCGAACGTCACTGAACAGGTCCAGGAAGACGACGACGTCGGTGTTGCGCTCCGGATGCATCTGGTTGATGTGGAGCTGCCCGGTCCGCGCGCTCAGTCGCCAGTTGATGTGCCGGGGCCGGTCTCCGGCGACGTAGGGCCGGATGTCGGCGAACTCGATGCCGTCGCCCCGAACACGGGGCAACTCATTGCCGCTGAGGATCTGGGTCTCGGCGGCGGTGAACACGCGCTGGAGTCTCTCGGGCCGAGGGTAGACGCGGAGTGTGTGACTTGCGTCGAGGGTGCTTTCGAAGCGGAAGAAGCCCAGTTCGTCGTGGGCCCGAAGCAGCGGCTCAGGCAGCGAAACGACGCCCCAGCGTTTCGTCGTCAGGACCGTCTCCACGGTCGCGGGTTCGTTCGCAACGAGTCTGACGCCGACCACGTCTCCGCGGCCAGTTGCCGCCAGGCTCTGGGGCACCGGCCAGGCGACCTGCAGCCACGGCACGTTCGTAGTCGATGTGATCGTCACGGCCAAGCGAACGTCGTCGCCCTCGAGCAGCCGCTCCCGGTCGATTGCGACTGACGCGCTCAGCTCCGGGCGTTCCGCGAGGGCAAGGCCGACCAGGACCGCCACGATGAACGGCAGCCCAAGGACGGCCGCTTCCGTGCGTCCCAGGACGAGAGCGACGAGAAGCCCGGCCGACCCGAGGGCGGCATAGGCCCCGAGCTTGGGCGAGGCGGCGATGGTCAACTTCGCCGCAGCTCTGCTTCGTCGGCGCTGGGTGTGGGCACGGTCTCGAGAACTCGGCGAACCAGATCGTCGGTCCGGATGCGTTGGACCCAGACCTCCGGCTTGAGCATGATCCGGTGGGCCAGTGCCGGAACCGCGACCGCCTTGACGTCCTCCGGAATCACGAAGTCGCGTCCGGCCATCGTGGCCCGCGATCGTGCCAGCTTCATCAGCGCCAGCGAACCGCGCGGGCTGGCGCCGACCTGCACCAGCGGGCTCGATCGAGTGGCACTGACGAGGTCCACGATGTAGGCCGAGATGCTCGGGGAAACGAAGACCGCCTCGGTCACACCCTGCATCCAGCGCAATGTGGCAGGGTCCAGCACTTCCTTCAGTTCGACATAGTCCGTCCGGCGCGCTGCCCTGCGCTCCAGTATCTCGATCTCATCGTCGCGCTCGGGGTGGCCCACGGAGATGCGGACGAGGAACCGGTCGAGTTGGGCTTCCGGCAGCGGGTACGTTCCCTCGGCCTCGATGGGGTTCTGCGTGGCGATCACCAGGAAGGGCCGCTCGAGCTGTCGAGTCGTTCCTTCGACTGTCACCTGGTGTTCCTGCATGGCCTCCAGCAACGCAGCTTGGGTCTTGGCCGGAGCCCGATTGATCTCGTCTCCCAGAAGGAGATTCGCGAAGACGGGTCCAGGCCGGAAGATGAACTCAGCGGTGCGCTGGTCGTAGATCGAGGCGCCGGTCACGTCCGAAGGCATCAGGTCCGGAGTGAACTGGATGCGGGCGAAACGCAGCTTGATGACCTCGGCAAACGATCGCGCCATGAGCGTCTTGGCCAGCCCAGGTAGATCCTCGATCAGGACGTGGCCGTCGGAGAGGAGGGCCATCAGCACGAGCTCGAGGACGGGCCTCTTGCCGATCACGACGCGCTCGACCTCGTCGAGGACGCCGGCCGCCAGCGCCGCTGCGCGAGGAGACTCGTTGACGCCGCTGTCCGTGCTCACAGTGCCTCCAGTACGTCGATGGCGCGCCTGATGGTCGCACGCGGAATCCCGCGGCGGCCTTTGTCGTGTCGAGCCCCGTCGGTTCGAGGTTCAGTTTCGGGTTGCAGTAGGGCCCATAGCTCGTCGCCGAGGATTAGGTGCGCGGCGGCAGGGTCGGTCTCCAGGTCTACCTGGTGGCGCTCGATCAGGCGAGACGCGGCGATCCTGCGAAGCAGAGGACGCAGACGAAACTCCACGCCGCCCGAGTGCCACTCGGCGTCCAGGATTGCCCCTTCGATGTCGACAACTTCGTACCGCTTCGAGGGCGGCTCTGCCGGGCGGATTCGTAGTGAGTCGAAGGCCGAGGAGCCGGCGGTGGGCAGCGCTGACGCGAGCGCTCGCAAACAGGTCCACACCAGTAGCCCGCCGATGATCAGGAGCCAGATGTTGACGGCCAGGCCGCGCGATTGTTGGAACGTAGCGACGTCGGCTGCCAGGACAACAGTCGCGACGATCGACAGGACGGCCGGCGGACCCGCGAGCCGGGCCACCGTCGCGAACGCGCCAAGCCGACGACCCTTGGGCGTCGGCCGCCGCCGACCCTCCGCAACGCGCCGCCGTTTGTGGCGACGGGGGTGGTCCGTGGCGTCGGGGCGCGGCTCGGTCACGTCGATTCCCGGAGCTCGGCGCGGAGTCCTCGAACCGCGTCGATCGCCGCGTCCCGCATCGACGTGGTGACTGCGTGCTCGCTAAACCTGGCGACTTCGTACAGCCGCACCAGTTCGTCGAGATCTGCCGCACGACTCGGGGCCACGCCGAGGACGCGGGCAAGATACTCGGTGGGGGCTTCGTGGGCGCGTCTGGGCCGGCCTTTGCGAGCCATTGTCCGCTCCATCGCCACATACGCGGAGATCACAGCCTTGCGGGGATCGCGTTCGGCCAGCAACGCCCCCAGGCCCTCGTCCAGTGTCTCCGCGGCCGCATCTTCTGGAGCGGCCGCCGGGATCGACCCGACCGGCGGGGTCTTCCGGAACAGCACCGCGGCGACGAGGCCGGCAGTCACGGCCACAACCAGGCAGGCCAGGACCAGAGTGACCGCACCTCCCGACGTATCGGCGCCGGCGGGGATCACCGGTACGGGGCCGTGAGGGAGCGTGGGCCCTTGGCCTCCATTGGAGAGGCGACTCGCCGAAGCAAGCACCAGTGCCAGGACCCCGAACGGCAACAGCGTCAGCACCGCTCGAACTCCCCAGGGCAGCCGCGATTTTGTCGAGGGGATCAAGAGGGCGGCGTTCGGGTTGCGGACCCAGATCGGATACCGAGTCGCACCGAGCAGCAGGCCCATCGCTCCGGCGAGCACCAGCAGGGCCAGGGCCGATACGTCGCCGTTCGGTTGGGCTGCCGACACGGAGAACCCCATCGGGTGCGGTCGGCTTGCGGCGCCCACGGCGATGGCCGCGACGACGACAAGGGCTGCGACCGCCGTCAGGCGCAGTGGGCGGGATGTCTGGAGCCGGTCGCGTCTGATCGCTCCATCCCGTCGAGCGTCTCCGATGCGCAACGTGGGCCTCCGCCTGGCCGCCGGTCCCGATCCAACGCTCGCGCAGCGGCCGGCGCTCCCGGATCTCGCTGGTAGAGGCGCAACTAAGCATAGCAATCGTGACGTGCGCCGACCGCGAATGCTCAATCTGAGCCTCCGCGTTGAGCCGCATGCGGCTGAGTTCTTGCGCCTGCCGAGGAACAATCGTGGCGTCCCGACGTCGCGGACTCGTCGCCTTGTGGCTACGATGACGGCATGGAAGACGGCGGCGCGTTCGGTGGTGGCCCCGGTGGGTCGGGCGGCGGGTTCGGCCGCGGGGACATGCGCGATCCGAGGCAGGCGGGCACCGCCGGCGGACTCGGCGGAGGAATCGGTCCCGGGCAGATTGCGGGTCTGGCCGGCATGCTGGGCCTCGGTGGGATGCAAGGCCGCGACTCTCGCGACGTGCGAACGCAGACGGGTAGGGACGCGACACGAGAAGGCGTTGGTGGAAAACTCGACACCATCGAGATCCACGGCGAGGGCCACGTCGCCGGCCCGAAGACGGCGTCCGAACCGACAACCGTCAGCATCGACGGCACCGGCTTGACTCTCGAGATCGGTTCGGGGCGGCCGATTCGGGCGGGCTTCCGCGACATCAGCGTCATCGCCATCCAGCAGGCGACGGTTTTGCTCGTTCTCGGCGACGGCCCCGATGCAATGCGCGTCATTCTCGAGAAGTTCGCCGACAAGCTCGGGCCGATGGTTCGGCTGCTTCGCGAGCTTCGATTGAAGCAGCGCCTGACCGACGGACTGGTGAAGGTGCCCGACGATCCGGCCGAACTCATGGAATTCGCCTGGACTCCCACAACGGGGCCGCTCGGCCCAGGGCCCGACGGACCCGCGGCGGCGACTACGGGCGTGGGGCAGTTCGTGGTTCAGCCGTGGGGCTTCGTGGTCTGCCCGCTGGACGAGCGGGCCACGTGGATCCACTACCGGCGCGCGTCCGTCGCCACGGTCTCGACGCCGAGTCCCGGCCAGGTGGTGGTTGACGGCGAGCCGGGAACTCTGACGTTGCGCGGTCTCGGTGCGGCTTCCACCCGCCTGCACGACACGCTGGCCAAGCTGCGCGACGGGGCGTTCGCCGACGCCGCGGGTTTCGTGGAGCAGCTCATGCCCGACGCGCCGTTCGGGGTCCGCCAGAAGGCTTCGGATCTGCTCGTGGACGGCCGTCCCACTCGCCCGGACGCCTTCGGTGATTCGGGCTGGCCCGTCGTGGAGACCGCGGTTTTGGGCGAGCCGAAGTTCGCCGACAGCTACAAGTCTCTGTGTTCGACGGCCGGCACGGCGGCGCCTCGATGGGTGGCAATGTCGCCGGTGGATCCGGGCGGCACGGAGCCCAAGATATGGTTCCTGATCGCGATGCCCGGAAACCTGGTGGCGCTGGAACTGGTCACCGCCGGTGCTCACGCCACCTACTTCTTCCGAGTGATGCCGCGAGCCCAGTACAGGGGCGAGCCTCCCGAGAAGCTCGGGATCGCGGGCGAGCAGGCAGTTCGAGACGTCAGCGAGGCACTGGTCGACTGCCGCTTCCTGCGCGAGCCGATGGCGCTTCCGGCTGACCAATTGCGCCTGCCCGAGTACCTGCGCTACCGGCTCGCTCTGGCGGTGCTGCCGAGCCTCGCCTGGGCGCGAGGCAGGTTCGTGGCGCGGATCGTCCACCGCAGCCCGGCCACGTGGTCGGCGGCCGTGGCCGACCTGATCCGCTGGCACTCCACTGCCAAGGACGAGGCGGCGGAGTGGCCCGGCCGCGCGGCCCAGGAATCGGCCATCTCCGCAGCCGGCGGCGATGGCGGGGATAGCGATTCGGATTCCGGCGACGACAGCGGATACGCCGATGAGGCGACCGGCGACGAGACGGCCGGTGCGAGCGGCCTCGGATCGGGCGCCGCCGCGAGCACGACAATCAAGCCTTCGGGAACAGCAGGCTAAGAGGAGCGAACGATGCCCACGTTCAAGCACCCGTGCCCGTACTGCGACAAGTTCATCGACCGCGCCGTTGCCGCTTGCCCGTTCTGCGGTCAGGTCGACCCCTTCGCCCCGAAGCGCTGCCAGAACTGCCGCAAGATCGTGGAGGATCCGGCCTGGGTCGTCTGCCCTTCGTGCGGCCAATCGCTCATCGCTCCGCCTCCGGCCGCGACGACCGCCGGGGCGACGACCGGGGCCGCGCCCGCTGCTGGAGCCACGCCCGGGACAGCCACTGCTCCACCTGCCGCGGCCTCTTCGTCCGGCGCCGCCCCTCAAGCAGCTCCGCCACCACCTCGCCCGCCTCTCAGCCCTGACGCGGCCGCTCCTGTACTCCAGTCCGCCGGGGCGTGCGGTGGCTGTGGGGCTCCGCTTCCTGCGGGCGCCCATTTCTGCACGATCTGCGGGACCGTCGCCGGGTAGAGGCGGACGATCTCGGCTGCGACGCCGTCGGGGCCCCGCCGCGTTTCTGCAGAATTTGCTCGCGGGAGCAATGCATGTCGGCACGGCCGGGAGGACGGGCAGTGGACCGGAATCGGCCTGGCGCGGCGGCAATCGAGCCTCTACCGAGTCCCGGAGGCTGCTCCCGCTTCGCAATCTCGACCCATCGACAGATGAGCTACGTAGCCAGCCTGCCCTCGGCTGAATAGCGTTCGTGGCGCGCAGATTCTGCAGGAACTCGGCCCATGAGATCGCAGCGGCCCGTCTCGGCCGAGCGACGGGCGCTCGGCCTCCCCGCGCCTGCCCGGAACCGCCGCTAGCCGACCTGGTTGCCGCAGTTCCCGCAGAACCGAGTGTCGGCCGCGAGCTCGGCGCCGCACTTGGAGCACTTCGAGACGCCAAGTGGCGTGCCGCAGTTGCCGCAGAACTTCTCGCTGCCCACTGGCTTGCCGCAGCTCGGGCACTCGGTGGCGCGGGCGCTCACGTCGCCGGAGAAGACCTTCTGAGTGGACATGGCCTCGCGCATCTGGCTCAGTTCGACAGACGAGCGCTCGGCCTCCATCTCTGCGGCCAGGTTCGGGGCGCAGTTGACGCACAGGCCGCGGGCCTTGTTGAAGCAGGTCTCGTCCACCCAGTTGTTGCACCGCGTGCAGCGGTGGAACAGCGGCATGATCTCGTTGGAGGCCTTCTCGAGAGCCTTGTCGCGGCCGGCGCGATCGGTGATGTCCTGGGCCGATTGGGCGGCGTTGCGGGCTCCCCAAAGTCCGCCGATGACGCTGCTTGCGCCGCCGAGGATCGATGCCCCAGTGCCGAGCAGGTTCTTCTGCCACTCGCTGCGGTAGCCGCTCTGGCAGATGTCGCAGCGGAACTCGAACTGGTATCCCTGGTTGGTCGAGAGATCCTGGTAGTTGCTGGTGAACGGCGTGAAGCCCGGCATTCGACCCACTCCTGCTGGCTGCGGCTGGACCAGCAACGCGGCTGGCGACGGTTGTTCTCGAATGTTACTGCCACGGCCGGGTGTTGCGAGCGGCCCTTCTGGTGAATTCAGGGGGCGACTACCGGCTCGGCTCGGGCCAGGATCATCCCGCCCGATCGATGTTCCGGCGGGGCACCTGGTGGCATCGTTCTCCAGCCTCGCCCTAGTCCACGCCGAGTTCGTGCAGCCTGGCTTCATCGATGCCCATGTGGTGTGCCAGTTCGTGGACGACCGTGACCCAGACCTCGTGCTCCAGCTCGATGGGATCGGGGAAGTCCTCCTGGAGTGCTACCTGGAAGAGCGTGATCTTGTTCGGCACGAACGCCCAGTCGGCACCGTACTCGCTGCGAGGCACGCCCTCGTAGAGCCCGTACAGACCCTCGTCGGGGCGGAGGCTGGCCTCGCGTCGCTGAGCGGTCGACGGCTCGTCGTCGATGACGATCGCGACCTCGTCGAGGGCGCGGGCAAATGGCTCCGGAATGGTGTCGAGGGCGCGCCCGACCAGCTCCTTGAAACGGGTCGCCGAGCCTCGCTCGACGCGCTGGCGTGAGCTGCCTCTGGGTCGTTTGGCCATCTCCGTATGCTACGGCCCCGGCCGGGCCGGGGACTTACGAAACGCCCATGGCATCGCCACGGCGTAGGATTGAGCCGGAGGAGCCAGAGATGTCGATCGATCAACCTACCGACCGCGAACAGCTCGACCTTGAGGCGCACGTGCGCCGGATGGTCGACGAGATCGAGCGCGGCGAAGACGGCGACCGCGTGGAGGCCTCCGAGAAGCCGGCGGCGGGGGATACGGTGGGCGAGCCGCGTGGCATCGAGCGCGCAGTCCGCGACATCCTGGTGGAGGTCGGCGAGGACCCTGACCGCGAGGGCCTGCTCCGCACTCCCGAACGGATGCACAAGATGTGGCTTGAGCTGACGTGCGGCTACCGTGTCGACCCGGACCGCCTCATCAACGGCGCCGTGTTCGATGTCGGATACAGCGAGATGGTCGTCATCAAGGGCATCCCGTTCTACTCCCTGTGCGAGCACCACATGCTGCCGTTCCTGGGTGTGGCGTCGGTCGGATACCTGCCGCGCGGCCGGGTTATCGGGCTGTCGAAGATCCCGCGGATCGTGGAGATGTACGCCCGCCGGCTGCAGGTCCAGGAGCGCATGACCCAGCAGATCGCCGACTTCCTGCAGTCGCGACTGAACCCCTACGGCGTCGGCGTGGTCATAGAAGCAGAGCACCTTTGTCTGGCGATGCGAGGAGTCCAGAAAGGGGGCGCGACGATGGTCACCAGCAGCGTGCTCGGCACTTTCAGAACCACGAAGGAAACTCGCGACGAGTTCATGGCCCATCTCGAGCGACCGGCGCCGCGAGTCTGACGACAAGAAGGTTTGCCGCGTCTGCTTCGAGGAACCTGGGTGGCGCGGCAGCCATCGGAGGACGCCATGAGCAGGGAAGACGAGCTCAACCCCCACGAGGAACCGTGTGTCGGGTGCGGTGAAGAGACCGCGATCGGCAGCGTCTTCTTCTCCGATCGGCACGTCATAGGTGGCCCCGATGAGCCCCGAGCGTTTCTGTGTTCGGCGTGTGTTGCGCGCATCCGGGCCGCAGGGCATCACGGGGTGCTGACTGACGTGGGGAGCGTTGCCGTCTTGGCGATGATCGGAGTGAACCGGGCGGGATCGTGACGCGCCGGCGCGTTCCGGGCGGTCACCTGGCCGAATCGATGGTGGCTCTGGAGCGGACAATCGCGTGGCGTCAGATTCCGGCCGGCATCGGGCCGCACGATGCTGCTACGACACGCAGCGCCCTCAAAGTGCAAGTGGGAGAACGAGATGAGCGACGACGTCGAAGCCAAGCAGCCTGAGGAACCGTGCATCGGGTGCGGGGAGGATACCGCCGTGGGCAGCGTCTTCTTCTCCGATCGGAAGGTCGTCGAAGACCCCGACGGTCGTCGCGCCTACCTGTGCTCTCTGTGCGTCGCGCGAATCCGCTCAGCCGGGCATCACGAATCCCTGAACAGCCTCCAGGACCTCTCGAACCTATACGCGATCGGGTTGGTCAGCTCGCTGCCGGGCTGACAAGTCGCCGCAGGCGCTGGAGTGATCGGAGTGCGTGGAGCGGGCAGTGGCCCGCTATGATTCGGCTATGACTGATCGACCGATCAAGGTTCTCCTCGCCAAACCCGGTCTCGACGGGCACGACCGCGGAGCGAAGGTCCTCGCTCGAGGACTCCGCGACGAAGGGTTCGAGGTCGTCTACACGGGCCTTCGCCAGACCCCCGAGATGATCGTCACGGCCGCTCTCCAGGAGGACGTGGACGTCGTTGGGCTATCCATCCTTTCGGGCGCGCACATGACGCTCGTGCCCCGCGTCTGCGCCCTGATGCGAGAGCGTGGAATGGAGGACGTGCTGGTGGCGGTCGGCGGGATCATTCCGGACGACGACGTGCCCGCTCTCAAGGAGAGTGGCGTGGCCGCGGTCTTCGGGCCCGGCACGACCATCGCGCAGGTCGCCGACTTCCTGCGCGCCAACGCCAGGCCGCGGGACTGATACGGGCCGGCGGTGACCGAGACCCGCGCCTCGGCGATCCCTCGAGCCGCGCCGGCGGATCGTGCCGACATGCTATGTGACGGAGCGCTCGCCGGTGATCGGCGGTCCCTGGCGCGGCTGCTGACCGCCGTCGAGAATCGGTCGCCCGTGGCCGAGGTTGCCATGCGGCGTCTCTACCCGATGGCAGGGCGCGCCCAGCTGATCGGGATCACCGGTCCGCCCGGCTCCGGCAAGAGCACCCTCGCGGCGGCGCTGATCGCCGAGCTTCGCCGCGCTGGCCGCCCCGTGGCCGTCGTCGCGGTGGACCCGTCCAGCCCCATCACGGGTGGCGCCGTTCTGGGCGACCGCGTTCGAATGCAGGCCTACGCGGCGGACGACGGCGTCTTCATCCGATCGATGGCATCGCGCGGGCATGCCGGTGGCCTTTCGTCGACCACGGCCGCCGCGGCGGCGGTATTCGACGCGGCCGGCTTCGACGTGGTCCTGATCGAGACGGTAGGCACGGGTCAGAGCGAGGTGGAGGTGGCCGCCACTGCCGACACGACAGTGGTCGTGGAGGCGCCGGAGATGGGCGACGAAATCCAGGCCATCAAGGCGGGCCTGCTCGAAGTGGCCGACATCATCGTCGTCAACAAGGGCGATCGGCCGGGCGCGCATCGAACGGCAGGCCAGCTCCACGCCATGCTGGCCGACGCGCCGCGAGAGACGCGTCCGGGCAGGCCGGCGCCAAAACATCCCGGCGTGCTGGTCACCACTGCCGCCACCGGCGAAGGAGTGCCGGAGTTGCTGGCCGCTCTGGATCGCCATCGCTCCTCGACCCGTGGGTCGGAAGGCGAGGCCGCACGCATGGCCCGGGCCGAGGCGCAGATCTGGTCGGTGCTTTCGGACCGGCTCCACGAGCGGGCCCGGTCAATCGAGGCCGCTCCGATCGCCGCGGCCTTGTTGAGCAGCGTGGCCGCCCACGAACTAGACCCCTACAGCGCCGCCGATCGACTCTTGGATCTGATGGCCGGGACTGGGACCGCGGGCGAAACGGAGGGGTAGACCGGAGCCGCTATCGGTCCGAGGGTGTCTCTGCGGGGTTGGCGGTGTTGGCGGCGATGTAGGCGCTGGCGGCCTCAGCTTCATCGGCGGCGGCGAGCGCCTCGCGCACCGTCCGAATGACGGCGTCGATGTCGAATGGCTTGGCAAGCAGTCGTATGCCGCGCTGCGTCGCAAACCCGAGCAAATCCGGGTTGAGCACGTCGCCGCTCATAAAGATCGCTCGCTGGGCCAGTTCCGGCCTGAACTCGATGGCGGCCTCGTAAAACTCGGTGCCGCTCATACCGGCCATCCGATGGTCGATCAGCATCACGTCGAACGGAGATTCCCGGAGGAGGTCGAGGGCGGCGGCGCCGTCCTGGACCGGACGGCAGTCCATCCCGGCCGCCACGAGCGCCTTGCGCAGGAACGAGCGAATCGATGGCTCGTCGTCGAGGGCCAGCACGTTCGGGCGGGCCGTTGCGGGCGCAGCCGCGGGACGCGTGGAGGAACCGCGAGCGGGAACCGCGGTGGGATGCGCCGAGGCTGCCACCGGCTCCGACCCGCCGACCGGCTCCGTAGTGCGCGCCGGGACCGCGGCATGTACTGGTTCGGCCGCCGAAGCTGCTTCCGCCGACGCGGCGGCTGCGGCGGCTCGCGCCGCGCGCTTCGGAGGGCGCCCAGGGCCGACCTCCTTGGGCTCGTCACCTTCCGGCTGCGTTCCGCGCGCCTTCGCCGGGTCGAGTGCCGCAACGGCCTGTCGTTCGTCGATCAACCGGGCCGCGACTGGGAGTTCGACGACGAAGCTGCTGCCGACACCGCCCGGCCCGGGTTCGTACCAGAGCTGGCCGCCATGAGCGGCCACGATCCCGAACGACACGGACAGGCCCAGGCCGGTGCCCTCGCCGGGCTGTTTGGTGGTGAAGAACGGGTCGAAGAGTCGTGCCCGCGCCGACTCCGCAACTCCCGGGCCATCGTCCCGAATCGTGATCCTGATGCGGGCCGGCTCGTCGGCCGATCTATTCGACCTGGATGCCACGGGGGACGGCCGGGTCTTGACGAGTCCGGCGCTGACCCAGAGGTGAGCTTGCGATTTGCGGTCGCGGCCTCGCATGGCCTGGATCGCATTGATGGTCAGGTTGAGGAGCACCTGCTGGAGCTGTGCCCGGTCGAGATCAACTTCGGGCAGGGTGGCGGCTATGTCGACCTTGACGACGATCTGATTGGTGCCAAGGGCGTACGACTGAAGCTCGAGCACGCTTTGCACCAGCACGGCAATGCTGGTAGGTCGGCGTTCAGGAGGTCGGGCTCGTGCAAAGTCGAGGAGGTTCTGGACGATCCGTCGGGTACGGTCCGCCTCCTGCACGAGGAGCCCGGCGTCGTGCTTCATGTCGTCGGGCAGTCGCTCGTCGCTCCGCATCAGCTGGCTGAAGGCGATGATGGCCGCCAACGGGTTGTTGAGTTCGTGGGCCACGCCGGATACGAGCTGGCCTAGGGCCTCCATCTTCTGGGCCTGGAGCAGTTCGCGCTGGAGATGCTCCTGATCCGATAGGTCGCGCAGCAAATGGAGGAACCGGCGCTGCCCGCCCAATTCCACGACGCGAACCTCGACCTCCACGGGGAACTCCGACCCGTCCGGACGGCGGCCGCGGTCTTTGAAGGTGCCGCGGCCCTGGGCCCAGACGATCTGCCGGCGGCGGGCCATCTCCCTCTCGTCGGCTGAGATGAGCTGGCCGAAGTAGCGGCCCAGCACCTCGCCCCGATTGATCCGGTACAAGCGCACGGCGGCTTCGTTGGCGTCGAGGACGGTCCCGTCCAGCGCCGAAACCAGGAACGCATCGGGCGACTCCTCGAAGAGAGTGCGGTACCGCTCTTCAGACGACACGAGACGCTCACGTAGGCGATAGTTGGCGAGCGCGATGCCGGCGATCCGCGCCACCGAGTCGAGGGCGGACTCGTCGAGTGGCAGCGTTGCCGCCGTTTGCTCGAAGAAGCACAGTAGAGCGCCGGCGAGTTCCTCGCCTGTCCGGATCGGAATGGCGCCGAACGAACGGAACCCGGTGCTGCGGGCGAGCGGCAGGACGCGCTCGTTGACCTGGCTCGAGACGAAGTCCCCGAGCACGCTGCCGCCTCCGGAGAGGAGAATGGCGCCGCCCGGCGCGTCCTTGGCCGGCACTCCCTTGAGCCACAGTCGGAACGCGCCTGTCTCGCCGGCCACGGCGTGCGTTTCGAAATGGTGGCCGGGTTCGATCAGCAGGTAGCAGACGCCGTTGGCCCCAAGCGCCTCGCGCACCAGGCTGACCGTTCGATGGGCCAGTTCCTCGAAGGAGCTGGCCTCCTCACCGATTCGAGTTAGTTCGTCGAGCGTGTCGAGGCGGTGGCCGAGCGCCCGCTGGGCCGCGGCCCGGTGGAGCAACTCGGAGCGGAGCCGGAAGTTGGCCAACGAGATGCTGCAGATCCGCGCGATTGGCTCCAGGAAGTGGACGTCGTACTGCTCGCTGCGCGGCCAGCCCGACCACTCGAGATGCAGGACGCCAGCCAGCCGATCGTCGACGCGCAGTGGCAGGACGGCCTGCGCCCTACTTTCGTTGCCGTCCGCCTCACTGCCGGCCTCCGAGAGCCAGATGCCGTTGTCGGACTGAAGCTGCGAAAACGGCGGCCAGTCGGCCGGGAGCTGTGGCGGGTCGTCCGTCTGCGGCCAGCTCGGACTCGGCAATCCCACCCATTTGATCGGGTCCACCTTCGCCGACGACTGGTCGACCAGGATGTAGCCGCCTCCCGTCGCCCCGGTCGCGAGGACCACCTCGTCTATCGTCTCCTCCGCGAGGCGGAACAGATCGTCGGTGGTGGCGCCAAGGAGGGTCAGCTCCTGGAGGGCTCGGAGTTCCGCGGTCAGGCGGCGTTCATGCTCGGCTGCCTCGGCCAGACCTTCGCTCATCCGAACGTTGGCGTAGGCGATCGAGATGATCCGACCGACAGCCTCGACGTTTCGTTCGTCCGCCTGCGCTCGGTCCTCGACCGGTCCGGAGAAGTAGCAGACGAAGGCTCCGGCGAGGCGGTCGCCCGCCCGGACGGGGAACGCCGCCAGGGCTGTCACGCCGGCCTCGACCATGTCTCCGTTTTCAGGCGCTTCGTCGGTCCAGCTGCTGAAGGGCGCCTGAAACGCGCCACCGTGCTCGGCCGAATCGAGCTTGCGCCAGAATCCAAACGAGTCCGGGGATAGCGACTCGAACACGTCCAGCATCGACTGCGGCAGGTTGCGTGACGCGACGAGGTTGAATCGGTTGCCGGCCGCACGAACCATGAAGCCTCCGTCTGCCTCCATGGCTCCCACGATCCGATCGAGGAGCACGTGGGCAACTGCCTCCTCGGATGTATCACCGCGAGGCAGCAGGGTCAGCCCCATGAGGGTTTCAAGCTGTGCGGTGAGGCGGCGTTCCTGGTCCAGGCCATGCTCGAGGCGCTCCATCAGACGGGCATTCTCGAGCGCGTTAGATACCTGCGTGGCGATCTGCAGGATGACCTCGTCCCGGGGTCTCGTCCAGGACGGGTGACGAGACGCGAGTCCGAGGAAGCCGACCGGATCGTCTCGGACGCGCAGCGACACGAGGAATCCGGTAGCAACCTCGTTGCGAGAGATAGCGGCCTGCGCGTCTGTCCCTGCCAGCCACTGGCCGACCATGTCCATGGAGACGATCGGAATCGGCTGTTCCAAGGCTTGACTGAGTTGTGGCAGTACCAGGCTTCGAATGACCTCCAGGACGTCTTCGTTGAGGCCGCGGCTTGCCTCTATCACCTGGTTGCCTTTTGCCGCCCAGGTGCCGATCACGCCGAAGTCGGCCATCGTCACTTCGCAGAGACGCTCTAGAACCGCGGTCGAAACTTCCTGGCGGGTGCGCCCCCGACTGGTCGCCACGGCCAGTGCGGCGAGGGCGACGGCGTCCGTGTCCAGCCGTGAGGTCGCCCCGACCTCACGGCTGATTCCGACCGCTCCGGCCGGCCTGCGAGCCTCATCCCGAAGTATCGTCGTTGAGAGATCGACGACGATACTTCGGTGGGTGAAGGATCCAATCAGGGGCTTGAGGACGATCCGTCCCTGCCAGAATCCGGTCGCCTTGATGGAATCGATCCAGTCCTGGCCTACCCGGCTGCCATCGAGCCAGAGCCGCTCGATCACTTCGTCGACCGGGAGACCGACCGCGTCTTCCGCGCGAATGCCGTACAAGGCCTCGGCAGCCGGGTTCACCGCCGTCACTATTCGCTCCAAATCGGTTGTGATGACGGCGTCTGTCATCTGATTGACCACGACGGCTCCAATGCGAGCCGGTCCCTCGAGGCTGGTTCGCAGCTCCGTCTCGCGGCGCATCTCCGTGCGCAACTCGGCGTTTCCGATCGCGATCCCAATCAGGCGTGCCACGAGCTCGAGTTCGTGGGAATCCAGCGAGTCCGGAGCGGGTCCAGTCCAGAACAGCTGCAATGAGCCCGCCCGGCGATCGCCGAACAACAGGGGCGTTGCTCGCAGGCTCTGGCAGCCATAGATCCTCAGGTACTTGGCCAGCGCCGCCGGCACGTCTCCACGCGACAGATCGATGTCGAGCGGCGAATCGACAAGCGGCAAGTGCCCCCGCGAGTGTGGCTCAGCGGTGGTCGCCGCCGCCAGCCTGGTGCGTGCCGCCTGCGAGATGTTCGGTCCGGCTTCGTATCGACCGGTCCTGCTCGACCCCACCGTCACGACCGAAATGTCGGCATGCCAGACGCCGGTGACGATCTCGAGGGCGCGGGCCGCCACGGCATCGATGTCCCAGGTCGACTTCGCCAAACTGGCCAGATCGTCAAGGCTCTTGAGCACTGAGTTGAACAGACGAACCTGCGTAAGGTCGTGGAGTCGCACGAGGGCGAGCCCTCCGTCGGTTGGCGAGACGAGCGTGACGATGACCTCGACCGGGCGGGGGTCGCCCGATGGCGACGCGATGACGGCCTCGCGGACGATCGATCCCGCCCTGACAAGCTCTTTGCGAGCCGACTGTAGGGCGGCGTCGGTCCAGCCCGGGATATGAGAGGTAAGCGATTGCCCGACCACCTCGGTGACGGTCCCTCCTAGAACCGCCGCTCCGGCCTCGCTCGTTTCGACGATGGTCCCCTCAAGGTCGATCAGGAAGAGGGCCTCGGCCGAGCGCCGCAAGAGATCGCGATAGGGGAGGAGGGCAGGGTCGACCTCGTCAGCGTCAGGGCCTGGGTGGGGATCCTGCCAGAAGATCGCCGCGACCCCGGGCTGCCCGTCGTCGGGGGAGACCGACAGGGCCTGAACGTGAGCCTTGACCCACACTTTCCCGCCGGGCCCGATTTGAAGCTGCGTCCTGCCGTGCCAGCCGCCCGGCTTCATGGCCGCCGCGCGGACCTCTCGACCGGCGAAGTCCTCGCCTCCGACGACCGACAGAAGCCCAATCCAGGGACGGCCGATGGCCTGGTCCGCCGTCAGCCCCAGGATGTTCTCGGCATACCGATTCCAGCGGACCACGACGCCCGCCCCGTCCAGGACGACGATGCCCGCCTCCAGCTGCTCGAGAAGCTGGAGATCATCCATTGCCAAGCTCAAGAACCACATGCTGCAGCCGGAGGCGCGATGGACCCCCGGCTTGCTGCTGTCAGAGCCTCCAATCGCAGGCGCTTATCGTAGCCTCTGGACGGCTCGCTCCAGTACCTTTCTGCAGTCCCGACCGCTGCTAGTACGTTCTGCTGGGCAGAGTGGGCGTTGCCTCCGGATGGGCAGGCCGCCCGGCACCTGGGCCGTGGGTGGATGCCGCAAACCCGTGTCGCCGACCCAGCGCGGGTTGCTGTATCCTTCGCGGCCGTGGGCCCGTAGCTCAACGGTAGAGCATCTGACTCTTAATCAGAGGGTTCTGGGTTCGAATCCCAGCGGGCTCACCAGATCGTGACCATGAAACGGCCCCTCTCCGGCACTCGGGGAGGGGCCGTCGGCTACCTGCCGCCAGAGCCTGGTCCGGTCGGAGTCAAGTTGCACACGTCAGGGCGTCGGGTGAGTCAATCACGGCCCGGGTCGGAATGGTATCGTCCATCCGCGCGTCGAGACCAAGGCCCGGTCGCGTGAGCACCCAACGATCCATCGGCCGGCCGTCGTCTCGCGGATGCCGGGGCAGGCGTCGGGAGCACGGCACCATCGGCAATAGTCGTTAGCCAAGAGGAGAGTCGTGCGGTACGGCCATTTCGACGATGAGGGGCGCGAGTACATCATCACCCGGCCCGACACGCCGTTGCCCTGGATCAACTATCTGGGCAGCGAGGCGTACTTCGGGATCATCTCGAACACCGCTGGCGGCTACTCCTTCTATCGCGACGCCCGCCTGCGCCGCCTGACCCGGTACCGCTACAACAACGCCCCACTGGACGTTGGCGGCCGGTACGTCTACCTGCGCGACGACGAATCGGGCGAGTACTGGAGCCCGAGCTGGCAGCCGACGCAGAACGAGCTCGATGATTACAGCTGCCGCCATGGCCTGGGCTACTCGATCATCGGCTCGAGCTACTTGGGCATTCGGGCGGAGACGACATACTTCGTGCCGCTCGGCGAGAACCTCGAGGTTTGGCGGATCCGCGTCACTAACGGGCGCAAGACGCAGGCGTCGGTGTCGCTGTTCGACTCGATCGAGTTCTGCCTCTGGGAAGCCCAGGAAGACAGCACCAACTTCCAGCGCAACTACTCGACGGGCCAGGTCGAGGTAGAGGACGGCGTCATCTACCACAAGACCGAGTACCGCGAACGGCGGGACCACTTCGCATTCTTCGCCTGCTCGGCGCCGCTTGCCGGCTTCGACACGCAGCGCGACGCTTTCCTGGGCGCCTACCGCGGCTGGGATCGGCCGATCGTGGTCGAGAACGGCAAGGCCACCGATTCCGTCGCGCACGGCTGGCAGCCGATGGGCTCCCACCACGTCAAGCTGGAGCTTGCCCCCGGCGAGACCAAGGAAGTGATTGTCCTGCTTGGCTACCAGGAGAACCCCAAGAACGACAAGTTCGATCCGCCTGGGTCGCAGACGATCAACAAGAAGCGGGTCAAGCCGATCATCGCGCGCTACCTCCAGCCGGCCACCGTCGAGCAGGCGTTCACCGACCTGCGCGACTACTGGACCAAGACTCTGGGCATCCTCCAGGTCCGCACCGACAACGAGCATGTCGACCGAATGGTCAACATCTGGAACGCATACCAGTGCATGGTGACGTTCAACATTTCGCGGTCCGCCTCGCTGTACGAGTCGGGCATAGGCCGGGGCATGGGCTTCCGCGACTCCAACCAGGACCTGCTCGGTTTTGTCCATATGGTTCCGGCGCGCGCCCGCGAGCGAATCCTCGACATCGCCGCCACCCAGCTGCCCACCGGCGGCGCATATCACCAATACCAGCCGCTCACCAAGCGCGGCAACAATGACGTGGGCAGTGGCTTCAACGACGACCCGGCCTGGCTGGTTCTGGGAGTGGCCGCGTACCTGAAAGAGACCGGCGATTCGTCGATCCTCGATGAGCCGGTGCCATATGACAACGCTCCCGGTACGGAGACGCCGCTCTACGAGCACCTCCAGCGCTCGATCCGGTACACCCTGGATCGCCTTGGGCCGCACGGCCTGCCGCTCATC
>Ga0182017_10000996_pt1 | contig 22230 bp, 20 predicted proteins | sample 712E3DmetaG_FD_120492 | JGI IMG/M metagenome (GOLD analysis project Ga0182017, IMG submission 120492) | Permafrost microbial communities from Stordalen Mire, Sweden - 712E3D metaG | ecosystem: Environmental > Terrestrial > Soil > Wetlands > Permafrost | place: Sweden: Stordalen | collected... | reverse complement strand
TCATTTGATCCGGCACTGCGTGCCAAAGCACCACCCTGACCAGGACGTAATTCAATATTATGAATAATAGTACCCAAAGGTATATCTGACATAAATAATGTATTACCAACTTCAGGTGCTATATTTTTGCCAGACATAATAGTTTGTCCAACCTTTAAACCGTTAGGGGCAATAATATAACGTTTTTCGCCATCGCCATATACTATCAAAGCGATGCGGCATGTTCTGTTGGGATCATACTCAATAGTTTTAACCACTGCGGGTATGCCATCTTTATTCCGAATAAAATCTATAATCCTGTACATCTTTTTGTGACCTCCACCCATGTACCTCATGGTCATTTTACCAGTATTGTTACGACCACCGGTACTTTTGAGAGGTGCGAGTAACGACTTTTCGGGAACCGAACAAGTGATCTCGTCGAACGTACTAATTATCTTATGACGTTGCCCTGGTGTTGTAGGTTTTAATTTTCTTACTGCCATGACGATTAAATGTTGCTATAAAAATCAATCTTTTCTCCTTCTGCCAGAGTAATTACTGCCTTTTTAAATGCGCTCTTTTGGCCGCTGATAGCGCCAGATTTGGTAGTACGAGTTTTTACTTTTCCGGCATACCTCATGGTATTTACAGCGGCAACAGTAATACCGTATAAGGATTCAACAGCCTTTTTAATCTGAAGTTTGTTAGCCCCCTTATCAACTATAAACCCATACCGGTTAAGCTTTTCTCCTAGAATTGTAAGTTTTTCAGTTACAATAGGTTTAGATATAAATTCTGTTGCCATTATACATTATATTTATTAATCATTTTTTTGTAAAGCGCTGATCGAACTCTCCATGAACACTAAAACTGATGCATTCATGATGTCGTAAGTATTTAAATCAGAAACAATTACAACCTTTTTCCCCTCTAAATTACGAGATGACAAATATATAGTTTTATTTTGTTCAGATAAAATGTAGAGCGATTTTTTCTCGTCAATTTTTAAATTTTTATTTATCTGAACGAATTCTTTAGTTTTGGGAGCCTCAAAAGTGAAATCTTCAACCACAACAATACCGTTATCTTTTGCCTTATAAGTCAAGGCTGATACACGTGCCAGTTGCTTAACTTTCTTGTTGAGCTTAAAGCTGTAATCTCTGGGCTGCGGCCCGAAAGTACGCCCTCCTCCTACAAATACAGGAGATTTTATGCTGCCAGCACGGGCTCCACCCGTTCCTTTTTGTTTCTTAATCTTACGTGTACTGTAAGCAACTTCCCAACGTTCTTTTGATTTATGGGTACCCTGACGTTTGTTGGCCAAATATTGTTTTACGTCGAGATATATTGCATGGTCGTTAGGCTCGATCGCGAAAATAGAATCAGCGAGAGCTACTGTACGACCTGTTTCCTGGCCTTCTTTATTAACAACTGTTATTTCCATTAGAATTCAATAATTATATATGAACCTTTTGATCCTGGAATAGAACCTTTCACTAAAAGAAGATTATTTTCAGGAACAACCTTCATTACTTGAAGATTTAAAACTTTAACATTACTTCCTCCTGTACGACCAGCCATGCGCTTACCCGGAAAAACCCTTGAAGGAAATGAAGATGCACCCATCGAACCAGGGGCACGAAGCCTGTTGTGCTGACCGTGAGTTTGCCCTCCTACACCGCTAAATCCATAACGTTTTACAACACCCTGGAATCCTTTTCCTTTTGAAATGCCAACCACATCTATCCAAATTTCATTTTTGAATGTTTCGACAGTAACAACATCACCAGCTTTGAAATTAGCACTCTCATCACTTGGAATTTCGACAATCTTATGTTTAGGTGCAGTATTGGCTTTTTTAAAGTGACCTAAAAGCGGTTTGTTGCAGGATTTTTCCTTTTTATCGTCAAATGCTAATTGCACCGCGTTGTAACCATCCGTCTCAATGGTTTTTACTTGGGTAACAACGCAAGGACCTGCTTGAATAACAGTGACGGGTATATTCTTCCCATCTTCGGAAAAGATTGAAGTCATTCCAATCTTTTTACCAATTAGTCCGGTCATAATTTTTTATTTTTTCAGTTATCAAACCTTAATTTCAACCTCTACACCACTGGGCAACTCTAATTTCATCAGAGCATCAATGGTTTTAGGAGTAGAGCTATAAATATCCAACAGTCTTTTGTACGAAGACAGTTGGAATTGCTCTCTTGACTTTTTGTTAACAAAGGGTGAACGTAAAACGGTAAACACCCTATTGTGCGTGGGCAGTGGAATAGGTCCGCTAACCACTGCGCCCGTGGACTTGACGGTCTTTACTATTTTTTCCGCCGATTTGTCTACCAGGTTGTGATCGTATGATTTGAGTTTAATTCTAATTTTTTGACTCATTGTTGTATATGTTATAATTATATAACTTCAGCTTTACCTTTTACTTTTGTAATGACTTCCTTAGCTAAGTTTTCAGGAACCGGTGCGTAGTGCGAGAACTCCATTGTTGAAGTTGCCCTACCAGAAGTAATGGTGCGCAACACGGTTACATAACCAAACTGTTCTGATAAAGGCACCTTTGCTTTGATAGCGCGGGCACCACCTGGTTTTGAATCGGTGCTCTCTACTTGTCCGCGGCGTTTGTTGAAATCGCCTATAACATCGCCCATATACTCTTCAGGAGTTATCACCTCAACCGACATGATAGGTTCTAGTAAGATAGGCTTAGCCAAAGGACATGCCTTACGGAACGCTTGTTTTGCTGCAATTTCAAAGGATAGCGCATCGGAATCGACTGAATGGGATGACCCATCGAGTAATTCCACCTTCAAACTATCAACATGATATCCTGCCAAAACACCGTTTTGCAACGATTCTTTAAATCCTTTCTCAACAGCTGGGATATATTCTTTTGGTACATTCCCGCCCTTAACTTCGTTTATGAACTGCAACCCTTTAACACCTTCGTCAGCAGGCGATATGCGTACTTCGATATCGGCAAACTTACCACGACCACCTGTTTGTTTCTTGAATACTTCGCGGTGTTTGACTGTACCTGTAATAGCTTCTTTGTAAGCAACCTGGGGAGCACCCTGGTTACATTCAACTTTAAACTCGCGTTTGAGACGATCAACGATGATTTCGATGTGAAGCTCGCCCATTCCGCTAATAATGGTTTGGCCACTATCTTGATCGGTTTTAACCTGGAATGTTGGGTCCTCTTCTGCAAGTTTGCTCAGCGCAATGCCGAGTTTATCGACATCGGCCTGAGTTTTTGGTTCTATAGCAATACCAATCACTGGAGCCGGGAAAGTCATTGCTTCGAGTAATATAGGTTTAGCGGGATCGCATAGCGTATCGCCAGTACGCAATTCTTTGATACCAACCACCGCACAAATATCACCAGCACCGCAACTTTCGATCGGATTTTGTTTATTAGCATGCATCTGAAACAGACGTGAAATCCTCTCCTTTTTACCTGTACGGGTATTATAAAGGTATGAACCTGCCTGTAGTCTGCCTGAGTATATTCTAAGGAATGCCAACCGTCCAACAAAAGGATCTGTGGCAATTTTAAAGGCAAGAGCAGTAATTGGCTGATTATCATCAGGCAAGCGTTCTTCAATTTTGTCTGTGTAAGGATTAATACCTTCAATTTTATCTTTGTCAAGAGGGCTTGGCATGTAAGCGGCTATAGCATCGAGTAACCGCTGTACTCCTTTATTTTTAAATGCCGAACCACATAACACAGGCACAATTGTCATTTTGATAGTAGCCTTGCGGGTCGCCTCCCGAAGTTCTTCAGGAGTAATTGAATTATGATCTTCAAAGAACTTATGGAGCAAGTCATCATCAGTTTCGGCTATTGCTTCAATCATTTTATTCCTCCATTCAGTAGCTTCCTCAATCAAGTCGGCAGGAACCTCACCTTCAGTATAAATTGAACCAAATTTCTCGTCATCCGTCCAAATCACTGATTTGAAATCAATCAAATCTATAACACCCTGAAATTTTTCCTCGGCACCAATGGGAATTTGCAAAGGTACAGGGTTCGATCCTAATTTTTCCTTAATCTGGCTAACTACATTATAAAAATCAGCACCCGATCGGTCCATTTTATTTATAAATGCCAACCGTGGCACATTGTATTTGTTAGCCTGACGCCATACGGTTTCGCTTTGTGGCTCAACACCACCTACAGCACAAAACAGGGCAACCGCGCCATCGAGCACACGGAGTGAACGTTCAACCTCAACAGTGAAATCAACGTGACCCGGTGTATCGATGATATTGATTTTATATTGATCGTTATTATATTCCCAATATGTTGTGGTGGCTGCCGATGTAATTGTAATACCCCTTTCTTGCTCCTGGGGCATCCAATCCATGGTGGCAGTACCTTCGTGTACTTCGCCTATCTTGTAATTAATACCGGTATAAAAAAGAATGCGCTCAGTGGTTGTGGTTTTACCCGCATCAATATGCGCCATTATCCCAATATTTCTTTGTTTATGTAAATCCTTGCTCATTCTTCTTTATCTTCTCTATAAATCAATCATCAAACTATTCACTAATCTCCATGCTTTGCTACTGTACATAACCTAAGTTTAAAATCTAAAATGAGCAAATGCTTTGTTGGCGTCTGCCATTTTGTGCATATCTTCTTTTCTTTTGAAAGCGCCTCCTTCTTCGTTGAAAGCCGAAATAATTTCGGAAGCCAGTTTATCGCTCATGGATTTGCCGCTACGCTTGCGTGCATAAAGTATTAAATTTTTCATACAGAGCGAAATTTTACGGTCAGGACGTACCTCGATTGGAACCTGGAAAGTAGCACCACCAACACGACGGCTCTTCACCTCAACCATTGGTGTTATATTTTCCAATGCCTTTTTCCAAACTTCGAGTGGAGTTTTGTCACTTTCCTTCATACGGCTTTGGATAAGATCCATTGCATCGTAAAATACACTGTATGCAATACTTTTTTTACCTCTTAGCATCAAATTATTGACAAACCTTGTTACCTGGACATCATTAAATTTAGGATCCGGTAAAATTATTCTCTTTTTTGGTTTCGCTTTACGCATGGTTTGTTACCCTTTATAAATAATTAATTACTTACCTTTTGCTGCTGAAGCCTTCGGCCTCTTAGCTCCGTATTTCGAACGACCTTGCTTACGGCCTTCCACACCGGAAGTATCGAGTGCACCGCGGATCAGGTGATAACGAACGCCAGGAAGATCTTTTACCCTACCACCTCTAATCAAGACAATTGAGTGTTCCTGAAGATTATGTCCTTCACCGGGAATGTACGCATTAACTTCTTTACTGTTGGTGAGTCGCACCCTAGCTACTTTACGCATAGCTGAGTTAGGTTTTTTAGGAGTAGTAGTGTAAACGCGTACACATACCCCACGCCTCTGAGGACAGGAATCTAAAGCCGGAGCCTTACTCTTGTCAATAAGTTTTGTTCTTCCTTTCCGAACTAACTGTTGAATTGTAGGCATAAAAACTAATATCTGTTTAATTATAAACTCGTTTAAAAATTGGTTCGCAAAGGTATTTTTTATTTTTTAAAAAACAATACCTTTTATGTGAAAATCACCTTGTTTTTTCTTCGAAAATAATTATAGACAATATGCTTATCGCCAGTTATCGCATTTTTCTTGAAAAAAGCGCACAAAGTTAATACAATTCAAATGAAGACGAAATTTTTTTATATTTTTTTTCATCGTTATCCATATACCTACATTATATAGTTTCCTACCCAGAGAAACAACTTGCACCTAATAAAAAAATTATTACATTTGGTGGCTTACAACAGTAACTATAAGCTATTATAAACTTAATCTAACAACACTTTATGAAAACCTATAACACAGATCAAATTAAAAATTTGGCATTGCTGGGGAACTCAGGTTCCGGAAAAACCACCCTCGCCGAAGCTATGTTATTTGAAGGAAAAATAATTGAACGGCGGGGGGAAGTAGAAAACAAAAATACAGTATCTGATTCCTCCGATATTGAACACGAAAATACCAGTTCGGTTTTTGCTTCGGTTTTATATGCTGAATTCAATGATAAAAAATTGAATTTTATCGATTGTCCCGGAGCAGATGATTTCTCAAACGGGGCTATAGCTGCCCTTTCAGTAGCCGATACAGCACTATTGGTCATCAATGCCCAAAACGGCATTGAAGTGGGAACGGAAATTCACAACCGACACATTGAAAATGCAAAAAAAGGAATTGTTTTGGTAATCAATCAGCTTGACCATGACAAAGCCAATTTCGAAAAAGCTATTGAACAGGCTAAGGAACGGATCAGTAAAAATATTGTACTTGTTCAATATCCTATAAATGAAGGTACCGGCTTCAATACAATCATCGATGTATTATTAATGAAGCAATACAAATTTGCAGACACAGGAAAAGTTGAAATTACCGACGTGCCTGCCGACCAAAAAGACCGCGCAGAAGAACTACGCAACCAACTGATTGAAAAAGCTGCAGAAAACGATGAAAAACTAATGGAAACCTTTTTCGATAAAGGAACGCTTACTGAAGACGAAATTCGCAAAGGAATTACGTTAGGGTTAATTAATAGCGGCATTGTTCCTGTAGTATGTATATCAGCCAAAAAGAATTATGGCGTAGCCCGGATGATGGAATTCCTTTCAAGGGTTTTACCATCTCCTAATGAAATGCCCCCTGTTAAAGATGAATCGGGCACTGCTGTGAAATGCGACACGAAGGCACCTGCTACGGCATTTGTTTTCAAATCATCTGTTGAACAACATATTGGAGAAATTAACTACTTTAAAGTGATGTCTGGAGAAATCAACGAAGGAATGGACATCTTTAATGCCACTACTCAATCCAAAGATCGTCTTTCGCAAATCTTTACAGTAGCTGGCAAAAACCGTACAAAAATACCCAAAATTGTTGCCGGCGATATCGGAGCTACAGTAAAACTAAAAGGCACCAAGACAAATCACACCCTTACAGCGCCTAATGCAAATATTAAATTCAGCAAGATTCCATTCCCCGAACCCAAGTTTCGTACTGCAATTAAAACTCTCAATGAATCAGATGACGAAAAACTCGGTGAAGCTTTAGGCCGCATGAATATGGAAGATCCTACCATTATCGTGGAGTATTCTAAGGAACTGAAGCAAATTTTACTTTACGGTCAGGGCGAATATCACCTGAACATCTTAAAATGGCATCTGGACCATATATATAAAATACCAACCGAATTCCTTGCTCCCCGCATACCATACCGCGAAACTATTACTAAAACTGCACTAGCCGATTATCGTCACAAGAAACAATCGGGTGGAGCCGGTCAGTTTGGAGAAGTTCATTTAATTATCGAACCTTATGTAGAAGGTGTAGCGGACCCAAAGATGTTTAATATAAACGGCAAAGAAATAAAAATAAGCATCCGCGATAAAGACGAGCAATCGCTTCCCTGGGGAGGAAAACTGATTTTTTATAGTTGCATTGTAGGCGGTAGTATCGATGCCCGCTTTTTACCTGCTATCCTCAAAGGTATCATGGAAAAAATGGAAGAAGGCCCTCTTACTGGTTCGTATGCCCGCGACATTAAGGTATATGTATACGACGGTAAAATGCACCCTGTTGATTCCAACGAAATTTCGTTCCGCCTTGCAGGACGTAATGCTTTTAGAGAGGCATTCAAAATCGCAGGCCCCAAAATTATGGAACCTGTGTACAATGTTGAAGTATGGGTTCCTGCCGATCGTATGGGCGATGTGATGAGCGACCTGCAGACCCGCAGGGCTATTGTTCAGGGTATGAGCAGCGAAAGGGGCTTTGAGAAAATCACCGCCAAGGTACCGCTTGCTGAAATGAACAAATACTCTACCTCGCTTAGCTCATTAACACAGGGACGTGCCATGTATACCATGAAGTTTTCAGAATATGCACAGGTGCCTGGCGAACTCCAGGGCGAATTGCTCAAAGCTTACGAGGCAGAACAGAAAGAAGAGTAATGCAATCCGCCAGTGGGCGGACAAGTTATGCCAGTGTACCAATTAATGATAGTACACTGGCATATTTTTATTAGCATTTTTATTTATGGTTACTTACTCTGTAGTTTAAAATCCTCGCCCTCAGTCCATGTTTGATAGAAAAACTGTGTGGCAACCATATTTATTGTAATGTCAATATAATCTCGTAGAAATTAATGGCATTAGTAGTGCCTATCCCATCAAATTGAAGACTAAATAATATATCCAATTCATTATCAGTAAAATCTACAGCGGATGATGCCGTTAGGGTAACACTTGTTTCAGTAGTACTTGTATAGTCGGTAGATGAAGTTATAACCCCCAGCATATCTCCTTGTTTATGTTTTCGCAAGTAAGTATTTGTTATATATACACTTGTACTGGCGCATTTATAGTTAAACGTTATCGATTTTACTTTTTGCTCGTTACCTAATATTTGAAAGGGTACATCAAGAGGCATAAACACATAAGATGCGCCTGTGCCAGTAGCTACAACCTGGGAATAGCTTTCACCAATAGGATTAATAGTAATTCTACCGCCAGATGCTGTTTCCTGAACACGAAGGTTATTAGCATGAAATGCCCACTTTGTCGTCTTTTTCGTTAAATAAAGGCTATCAGCATTAACAGTACTGCTAAAAGTTTTCACACCGGCAATGGTTTGGTTGCCGGTGGTGGTAACAGCGTTGGTAATTCCATAACCTGCAACAGTTGTTGGTTTACTGGTTAAACTAGTCCAGGTTCCATCAAATAATGAAGGCTTATTTGTTAAATCATTGTAACTGCCACTTGCAGCAACTGTGGCTAAGGAAGGTTTATTGGTAAGGTCAGTATAGCTGCCACTGAATACATTACCTGCTTTCTCGGCATATTTAGCATAAGGTACGCTCAAAAGTTGGCTGGTGCCAAATTCAGTTCCGTCTACACTGATTTTAATAAATAAGGCCCGACTGCCCAGTCTATCGTGCTGAAATTGCCAGAAACTAAAGTACCATTCCCTATTTCAAGGTTTATCAGGCCAAAGGCATTGGTAGTAGCAGCATGGGTTTCGGTATAAACTGCAGTGCCCGTGGCACTGCCTTGTAGTATGGATATTTCGATATTCGCACCGGTATTGGCTTTTACATTGCCCGAAGCATCGCGCAATACAGCCTGGTAGTTAAACTTATCGGGGGCTTGCCCGTAAACAGTTGCCAATAATAACAATGTTGTAAAAAAACATACATCTTTTTCATAATAGTTTATCTTAAGTAGGTTAATGTTTTTATGTTATTCCTTTTTCAGTTCATTAATCATTGACCGTAGTTCTTCGTTTTGTTTTTTTAACAATTCTATTTCTTTTTGCTGTGACTGCATTCCTTTTTGTTGCTCCTGCATTGTCTTTTGCTGTTCCTGCACAGCGTTAATTAAGGGTATAACAAATTCGCCATACGACAAATTCATAGACAACCTCTTCGGATTTATAATGTCAGTTTTACAGTTGAAATGACACTTGTAATTATTCTGTAACTAGTACAAATTCATATAAAGTCAGTTTGTTAGCCGCACCTGTGCCAGTAAATGTTATATTGACAACCAAATACACACATGAATCATCAAAAATAGCAGCCGATGATGACATTGGGGTTAGTGTATAACTAGCTACGGTAGTACTGGTCAGATCGGTATTATCATTTGCAATGAAAGTGAGACTTCCCTTGCTGGCCCTTCTGAAAAACAAATCTGTAATATATACACTAGTTGACGCACACTGGTAATTGACAGTTAACGATTTAATTTTTTGTTTACAACCCAACATCTGGTAAGGAATATCAAAACCTATCATTACAGCCTGAGTTCCTGTAGTAGATGTTTGAATATCAGATACATATTCCGAATGTGTAATCGTAATGGTAGTGGCAGAAGGATGAGGTTGCAGACTATTTGGATGAATGACCCATTTGGTAGTTTTTTTTGTTAATGAAAGGCTGTCGGCCTGAACCGTACCGGAAAATGTTTTGTTGCCTGCTATGGTCTGGTTTCCGGTGATGGTAACATTGTCGGTACTGTCTTTATCCCATTTTGTAAAAATAGGTTTGTTGTTAAGATCGTTATAGCTGCCACTTGTAGCAACTGTGGCAAAAGTCGGTTTACCTGTAAGACTGCTCCAGGCGCCATCAAAAATTGTAGGTTTATTGGTAAGGTCAGTGTAACTGCCGCTAAACCCATTACCGGCTTTTTCGGCATATTTGGCATAAGGTACGCTTATAAGCTGGCTGGTGCCAAACCCGTTGCCATCTATGCTGATTTTAACAAAATACGGCCCTGTTGCCCAGTTAATTAAGGTAAAACTGCCCAAAGTAGCCGTTCCTCCTCCTATCTGCAGGTTTACCAACCCAAAGACATTGGTAGTGGCAGTGTGTGTTTCGGTATAAACTGCAGTGCCGGTGGCGCTGCCTTGTAGTATGGATATTTCGATATTCGCACCGGTATTGGCCCGTACATTGCCCGAAGCATCGCGTAATACAGCCTGGTAGTTAAACTGGTCGGGAGCCTGACCGAATATGATAGTACTGATTAACATATTTGCTAATATAATCGTGAGTAGATTTTTTGTTTTCATATGTTTTATTTTATTGGTTAAATGCAATATGTCAATAGTCGATAGTCAACAACTACGTCATTGTCCATTGTTCATTGGCATATTGTCTAATTAAATTTATTGTTTGATAAGTTTGAAGGTTTTTACTTCTGTATTGATTTTTATAATCTTTAGAAAATACACAGACGGGGATAAGCCGGTAAGGTCAATACCAGTAATTGTAGTTTCAAGTTGCGCGGTACGTAGCAACCTGCCATTCAAATCATACAAACGGTATTGCAATCTTTCAGGATTTTCAACCGTAAGAATAACCCTGTCGCTTGCAGGGTTGGGTAATGCAGTGATTTTAAATTCCAAACTGTTTATTTCATTAACAGGGCTTACCGTTTTAAATGTTTGTTGAAAACCCTGGGTAAGGGTACTGGCCGAACCTAAAAATGTTTCGGTTACAGGTTCACCGAGTGTCCAGCTTATGGAACCGGAGGAATTTGCATCATAATTGCCCGCAGGGGCAATCACTTGTTGTTGTGCATGTACTGCCATACACAGCAACAATACTGTTAATGTACATAGTAAAACCTTATTCATACTTGATCTCCTTTTAGTTAAAAAGCCAAGAATAACCAAAAGGAAACTGTAAAAATTGTATAAACCCGAAAAAATAAAAGCGCTATAAATCCAGATTGAACTTTTACTCAGGATAGTTAAGGGTGGTTTCCTGAAAAAGATGGCTGTCGTCTGTATCGGGAAAGATCAGACTATTAGATGAATAGAAAAATTTTATATTTTTGTTTTTTAAGAAATATTCGGGCGTAACGGATGTAGCATCCTTAAATTCGTTAATCAGGTGGGCTTGGTCGTAATACCCGTAATCGCGCACTATATCTTGCCAGTTTATATCCGTAGCATTGTTGTAATATATTTCTTTTAACAGGTTTTGAAACCTAAGGTTATGTATAAAATCGCGGGGCGAACTACCAATACAGGTTTTGAACCAATTTTCGAGCGAGCGTTCGGTCATATATGCATGCTCACATACGTTCCGAACATCTGGCCTTGCTTTTTGCGATGTTATGTAACTGATAATTTCGCACATATATTTGTAACAATTGGCATGTTTGTCCATTCGGATAAATTGTTTTTTAAAATAGTCGTTAAGTACCTCAGCCCTTGAAATATTGTCAGGGGCATCGTCCATTTTCATAATAACTTCTTTAAAACAGGGGAGCGATACTTCGAAAAGAGTATATACAGAGTTGTACAGCTCTTTCATTGGAATACCGAAAATACGATAAAAACCGACATGGGTAAAAATAATGGTTACACATTCGAGTATCTCCCTCTCACTTTGTAATAACCAGAGCTCGTCATTTCTTAAATTGAGCGGGCCAATAATTCCGTTGGGGTTATTTATGGATTTACCCTTAAATAGAGCGTTGTATTTAGAACCATGGTAATATATAAAAAGAGTTGGTCCCGATCCTGCCAAAATCCGTATCCTTGTCTTAATATCTGCCTCGGTCACTACATTAAAACAATAGCAGGAAATGTATTGTTCCAGACCGGTTAAAGGTTTTATGATTTGAATATCTACCATATAATAATAGAGCAAAAATACATTGTATTAATACGTTATTTGTTATGATAAAGATACAAAAAGTTAAACGATGATATAAATTATAAGGTACGGTAAAAGCAATAGTTTTCTTTTTATCACTTTATCAACTAATCACTTAATCTCTTCAACCTATTTGTCCAGATTTATAAACATAGACAAATATCCCCTTTATATTAACCTGATTAATATCTAATAAAAAAATATACAAAAACATGGTGACTTTTTAAAGATAGAATCATTAATAATGATTTAATAAGACTACTCCTAAAAATTATGAACTATTTATTAAAAGATAACCTGATGGCATGGACAAAATGCAAAGAGTTTCTTTCTAATGTTAAAGTAAAATCCTTTAACCTAAAAAATTCTAACATCAATCATTTGGGAATCACTTATCCTGATTTAACAAATTCAACCATTCCATGTCTCAAAATATGCCTGTTCATAATGTTTATAACAACTTTAACTTACGTAACAATTAACACAATTTATAAAGAAAATACATATGGAAAATATATACCATTTATTACTTTAACAGTATACTTCTATATTATAAGCAAAACAATGACTAACCCAAGGTTTCCTATGTTCCCAAAAAATAAAAATATAACAAAAAAGAATAATTGGCATGCCTTAAAAGCCAATAATTTCGATATCAGGATTATTCTTAACTATTTTGAAAAACATAAGCCTTATTTAGACAAAGACCTTAATCTTGATTTAGTGGCAAGTCAAATAGGTATTCACAAACAACAATTATCATATATTATTAACAATAAACTTGATACGCATTTCCCTGAATTGCTAAGTACTTACCGTGTTAAAGAAGTTCAACAAAAGCTGCTCGATCATACATACCATAATTATACTATCGATGCCATTGCACAAGAAGCTGGTTTCAACTCCAGGGCTAACTTTTACGAAGCATTCAAAAAACAAACAGGATTTACTCCTACTGAGTATAGAAAAAAATATGACAGAAGACAAATTGCAGTTAATAATAAGGAATGGTCAGTTGCAATGAGCGATGTTTAGCATTAGTGTCAAACTGAATTCTAACATATTTCCATACTATCACCAAATTAAACATTATCAAACCGATTTTAATAATCCATTTACCTATTCATATCCCCCTTTCGCCGAAAATTAGTAACCTTGCTTTAAAATCGTGACTATTTTCGTATCAAAATTGTATAATCTTAAATTATATGAAAATGAGCGTAGGTTTATTTTGGGGTATCGTATTAATCCTGGTTGGATTAAGCCTCATAGTTAAAATTGTATTTAATATCGATTTCTCAATTATGAGAATCCTGTTTGCTTTTCTTTTCATTTACCTGGGAATTAGAATATTTATTGGTAAAGACTTCCGTTTGTTTCACGATAACAAGGATGGAAACAGTATTATATTCAGTGAGCGAACTATAAAAGGTGTTGATGATGGCAAGGAGTACAATGTGATCTTCGCCGGGGGAAAATTTGATCTGAGCGAAATGGCCATTCCTGACAGTCAGGTGGTGCATATCAAATTAAACACTATTTTTGGCGGAAGCCTGGTAATTGTTAATCCTGATATTCCTATTCAAATTGATTCGAATACAGCGTTTGGCGGAACCAAAATGCCTAATGGCAATACGTCTGCTTTTGGATCTTTAAACTATGAAAATGATAGTGCAAAGGTCAGTAAACCAAGGCTTATTATCGAAACAAACACTGTTTTTGGTGGCTTACAGGTCAAAAACGCCCACTCTCCAAAATATTAAATCATTGGTACCTCAACCTGTTCGGGGTATATGATAATAAAATCCCGTTCCTGGGCAAAGTGCGACATAAATTTTGGTATCACCATTTGGCGGCGGCTAAATGAGACAGTGGATGGACGCGCGGCTATTGCTATGATCATATCGCCGTCTGAAAACTCAACAGGAATAGCTGAAACATTTGGGTAATACTCATAAGGAACATAATTACCGCCATTAAAAAACTTATATTCCTTAAGTCGATTTTTTAAGATTACTATAGTAGCTGCATTGGTAAGAAAGATTATTTTTCCACCTGTGCTTTTTGACAGGCTAATCAATGAATTAATCCATCCAGCGAAACCTATTTCCCTGTCAGCATTGGCTGGAACCAACACAAGAATTTGCCGCAAATGGGTAATAGGCTTTTCAACCTTAACAACCATTACCATTTGCTGGGTATGCTCGAGCAAATTATCAATGATATTACCAAAAAAATAATTAGCAGTAGAAGAAAGCCCACTCCAACCCAGTATTATTTTAGTAACAAGTAATTCCTTCACAACCCGCGATATTCCGGTGGGAATATTAATATCCACCCTGGTTATTGGAGAAAGCATTATATCAGAAGCAATTGCATGTGCAGAAAGCTGTTCCATTATTTTTTTATTATTCATTACCGCAAGCTGGGCATCTTCATCATCATTCACTATGGATATTGGATAAATTACTGTTTCTGAATCAACTGAACGGGTAAGAATGGCTAAGTCGATCAGTTTTTGGATAGTATCGGGATTTGAAACCGGCACCAAAATTCGTTCAGGCCCTGATGCCAGCTCATTTGCAGGATCAGCTTCTTCAATGGCAATTGTGCGTCCGGCATACTCTGTCATAAACGAGCTTACCATACAAGTAACGAGAATTAATAGAATGGTCCCGTTCAGTACTTTTTCATCCAGAATCCCTATTTGAAAGCCTATCAGGATTATAGCAATTGTGGCCGCTGCGTGAGAACTACTCAACCCAAAAATCAGGTTACGGTCAGCACGCGAATATCTAAAGATCAATTGTGTAAAAAAAGCAGCAAGATATTTTCCAGTAATAGCCACAATAATTAAAACAACAGCAAGAGAAACGGTTTCAAAGCCTGCAAACAATATTTTTAAATTAACCAACATCCCGACACTGATAAGGAAAAACGGAATAAAAATTGAATTTCCTATAAATACAGTCCGGTTCATTAATGGTGAATGATGCGGAATGACCCTGTTAAGCGCTAACCCAGACAAGAAAGCACCAACAATAGGCTCAATACCAGCAAACTTGGCAAGCATGGCAGAAAGAAACAATGCCACCAAAATAAAGACATATTGCTGAATGCTGTCGCTTTGAAACGTATTAAAATACCAACGTGCAATTTTAGGCAGCCCCCATAAAACAGCAAATACAAAAACAATTAAAAGGAAAATTAACTGAAACCAAAACATGCCATTCAACTTTCCTTCGTAGGCTGCTGTTATGATACTGAACAGAACGAGCACAGCGGTATCTGTTATAATGGTCCCTCCGATTGTAATAATTACCGATTCCCTGCGTGTAATGTTCAGCCTGCTAACTATAGGATAGGATATTAATGTATGTGTCGAAAACATGCTTGAAACCAACAAAGCAGGCAGAAAAGTAAATTGCATCACGTAGCGGAGTATGACAAATCCTATAATAAGGGGTACAAAAAAGGTAGCAGCCCCAAAAAATATACTCTTGTTTCTATTTTGAAGAAAACTATTAAAGTTTATCTCTAAACCGGCCAGGAACATGATATATAATAAACCTACTGTTGCAAACATACTTACACTCTGATTGTTTTCTAGTAATCCTGTGCCATTAGGCCCAATGATAAGCCCGGCAACTATTAAACCAAAAATCGAAGGGATATTCAGCCTCTTGGAAATAAACGGAACAAACAGAATAATAGAAATAATAAGCGTAAAAATGGCTACCGGATTAGATATAGGAGTAATTAGCATAACTATAGCTTACTATTTTGTTATATTTATCATGAAGAACTAAACATTCAACGACTAAAATAATGGATTATTATGAGATGGGCAAGCCTGAACCTATTAATACTTTAAAAACTCAGCACAAACGTAGTTTGCTCACCAGGTATGGAAAAGGCCGAGATACTTCCTTTATGCAACCGTATTATTTGGCGCGACAGGCTTAACCCAATTCCTGACCCATTTTCCTTTGTAGTATAAAACGGAATAAAAATTCTCTCAATTTCATCTGGTGCAATACCCACCCCATTGTCGAAGATACTTATTTTTAGCCTACCCATAGTGTTTTCCATAATGTTGATTACAACTTTTTTACCCTGTGTGTTTTTCAGGGCATCTATGGCATTGTTTAAAATATTGATCATTACCTGGCTAAGCAATTTTTCATCGCCTATCAATTCTTTGCGAAACTCCTTCTTTAATATCCTAAACTCTATATTTTCTTCCTCTAACCTGTTTTTCATTAATAATTGAATTGCATTTAACCAATTGGGTATATCAATAGGCTTAAAAACCGGTTTTGGTATTTTAGTAAGCCTGCGGTAATCTTCTACAAAATGCATCAATCCCTTGCCTGTCTTCTCAATCACATCCAACCCATGAATGGTATTTGTAATATGTTTTTGAGTAACCTCATTTACCGATAATGGCTTTCCGTTGTTTACAAAAACCCTGGTAAGCGTATTGCTTAATGAAGTAATAGGGGCAATAGAATTCATTATTTCATGGGTCATCACACGAATGAGCTTTTGCCAGGAATCCAATTCGTTTTCTTCCAATTCGGCCTTTATGTCGTAAATAGAATAAAGCCTGTACTTTTTCTTACCAAAATTGAGCAACGCTACCTTCAAAGATAACAAGCGAAGCTCAGTTCCATGAAGCAATTTAATTGTTTGGCTTTGACCGGGTGCAATTTGCATCATCTGTTCGTACAACTCATTATTTTTTTGTTTTAGCAGATGGATATGCGAGATATGGAGAACCCCAATTAGATCAAGGGCTGAATCGTTAATCAATTCGATATATCCTTGCTCATCAACGGCCATTAACCCGGTAGCCGAATATTTCATCATTTCGCGAAAAAACTTTTCGTTGCGCTCATTTTTTATTTTAATGTCAGAAATATGTTTGTTTAACCGGTTAAGACCCTGATGCAAGGCATTTAAAGACTTGCTTCGAAGTTTTTCAGAAAAATGAAGTGTAGTATCGTCGTTACTTACAGCATCAAAAAAGAAAGATACTTTACGATTGACTGCATTCATAAAATAAATAACATTCCAAACAGATATCAAAAGAAGCAAAAACAATAACACAGCAACAGTCCAATTTTGATGATATAGCGTAATACTTAAGCCTGCCGCCAAAATTGCGAAAATAAACAAACGGATGAGAATAGCTATGTTAAACGATTTATAAATCATAGCGTTTGATCTTATTGTACAAGGTTTGCCGGGAAATTCCCAATTGATTAGCAACAGCCGTAAGGTTTCCGTTATGCTTGTCGAGGGCCACTTCAATCATTTGTTTTTCCATTTCCTCAATAGTGAAAAAATTTGCCTCAGCAGACCTTGAAGGCACTTTCAGCACAAAGTCTTCGGGTTTTAGTGTGTCCGAATCAGAAAGTATAACAGCCTTTTCAATAGTGTGCTGTAGTTCCCTTACATTACCTGGCCAGCAATATTTCATCAATTTATTTATAGCCTGGGAACCAATTTTCAGCGAAAACTTATGGTATTTTTTTTCAAAGTATTTGAGAAAAAATGTGGCCAGAAGTTCAATGTCTTCGCCTCGTTCACGGAGGGGCGGAACTTCAATCCGAATAGTGTTTAACCTGTACAATAAGTCTTCGCGAAATTGTTGTTGGGCAATCAGTTGTTCTAAATTACTGTTTGTGGCGCTTATCAGACGGATGTCAATAGCAACCGGCTGATTGGAACCTACCGGAATAATAGTACGATTCTGTAAAGCGGCCAGCAGCTTCGATTGAAGAGGTAAAGGTAAATTACCAATCTCATCAAGGAAAAGTGACCCCTTGTGGGCAAGTTGGAATTTACCGATACGGTCTTCACGTGCATCGGTGAACGCGCCTTTTTTATGTCCGAACAATTCGCTTTCGAACAAAGTTTCCGCGATTGCGCCCATATCTACAGTTATAAGCAATTCGCTGTTGCGGTCTGACTTACGGTGTACCTCACGTGCCACCAATTCTTTGCCAGTACCATTTTCACCTGTTATCAGGACATTGGCATCAGTCTTGGCCACTTTGGCAATCATCTGCATCATACGCAAGACCCCTGGCGATGAACCTATAATGAGACGTTGCTCCTGGTTAAGCTCAGTTTTGAGTGTTTGTTCCCTTTGCGTTAATTCTTCCACTTTGATATTAGATTTCCTTAACTTTAATGTCGATTTTAACGTTGCTAAAAGTTTCTCATTTTCCCACGGTTTCAAAATAAAATCGGCAGCACCTTGTTTTAATGCCTTTACAGCAAGTTCAACATCGCCATAAGCTGTAATCATCACTACCTCAGTGGTAGGCGCTATTTTTTTTATTTCACCCAGCCAAAATAAACCCTCGTTCCCTGTATTAATGCCGGCAGAAAAATTCATATCGAGCAAAACCACATCGAAATCGTTTTTGCGAAGTTCTGCAGTTATTTGGTTAGGGTTTGCTATGGTTACAACCGTTTCGAACTCGAATTGCAACAGCATTTTAAGTGCGCTAAGTGCGCTTCTGTTGTCATCTACAATGAGAATTTTACCGCTTTGCATCATATAAGCATTGACGACCAAATTTAGCTAACTTTAATATAGCAAAAACCAGGTGTTAAATTTTTTTACATTATGCTGTAATAATTTTTTACGTTTTAATAATGCTTTATTATATATTGATTTACTAATGAGTTAATTGCTAAATATGGCATTGCGTTTGGTTATTTTTATGGAAGAACTATTACACTATACGTAAAAAAATAATGTTAAATCCTAAATATAAAGAAAATGATAAAAACAGATGAATTAACCAAAATCTTCCGCACAGACGAGATTGAAACAACTGCATTAGACAAAGTAACATTTGAAGTGCAAAAAGGCGAATTTGTGGCCATTATGGGGCCTTCGGGTTGTGGCAAGTCTACTTTGCTCAATATAATAGGGCTGCTCGATAACCCTTCAGATGGCAAATATTTGTTTGATAATACTGATGTATCAAGTTTTAAAGAACGCCATCGCACAGACATGCGAAAGGGTAACATTGGTTTCGTTTTTCAGAGTTTTAACCTGATTGACGAATTAAATGTTTACGAGAATGTGGAACTTCCATTGATATATCTGCGGCTGAAAGCCTCTCAGCGTAAACAAATGGTTGAAAGTATCCTGGAACGAATGAAAATAGGGCACAGGAAAAAACATTTTCCCCAACAGCTCTCCGGTGGCCAGCAACAGCGCGTGGCAATTGCCCGTGCTGTTGTGGCCAATCCGAAACTAATACTTGCCGATGAGCCTACCGGTAACCTCGATTCCAAAAATGGTTTGGAAGTAATGAAGTTGCTTTCTGAACTGAACAAAGAAGGTACTACCATCATTATGGTAACCCACTCGGAACATGATGCAGGATTTGCACATCGCATTATGAACCTGTTTGATGGTAAAATCATTACTGAAGAAATGAAGCGTACGTTGGAGATGACAGGTCAGGATAATAATACAATGTAATATCTTCAGATGCATAAAGCATAAGAATAAGTAAAACACTTATGCCTTACTCCTACAATTACTTATTAAGAATATAAAATTTGGGCTGGGTGGAAAACGATATCCATGGTAAATGAAACCTATTGGAAGCATTGAGGTATGAATGAATAATTAATCATTAGTAATTTTTATACACAAAGATATGTGGAAACATAATTTTAAGCAGGCATTTGTAAAGCTTATCAAATACAGAAATCTTTCTATCCTTAACATATTAGGATTAAGCTTCGGTTTGGCGTGTTCCATAATACTGTTTTTATGGATTAAAAAGGAATTAAACTATGAAACGTGTTTCACGAATGCCGATCGAATTTGTCAGGCGTATTTGAAAGGCATTAGCAAAGACGGGACTTCATTTCAAACCACCACTTTTCCTAAAATTGCTACTTTATTGAAATCCAATTATCCCGAGGTTATCGATGCAACAAGGATTGGAAGATTAGACGAAATGGCTGTAAAAGCCGGGGACAAAATTTTTGTGGAAAGCCTTGGAGGGGCAGCCGATCCTAACTATTTTAAGATTTTCAATTATAGTTTTATAAGTGGTAATCCGGCAACGGTACTCAACAAACCTTATTCCATTGTTTTAACAAGATCATTTTCAAAAAAATTCTTTGGAATAGAGAATCCTATTGGCAAGTCATTGACATTCAATAATAAATATATTTTTACGGTCACCGGTTTAATGGAAGACCTTCCAGATAATGCGTACCGGAAATTTGATTTTATGGTTCCCTTCAATTTTCTGAAAGAATTGGGTAATGACATTGAAGGTTTCAATTTTTTCCCTTGTAGTTATATCAATTATGCGCTTTTGCACGAAGGAACCAATATTGCTGCGTTAAGTTCAAAAACAGAACACGATATTCAAACCAAAAACGAATTTATAAAATTTGAAATTAGCCTTAAACCATTAAAATACACTTATTTACAGGAAACAAACGGAAAAACAAAAGTGATTATTTTCTTAGCTATAGCTATACTCATTTTATTGGTAGCCTGTATTAATTCTATCAATTTAATAACGGGCCAATATTTCAATAACCTAAAAGGAATCGGCCTGCGCAAGGTAATTGGGGCCAATAAGCTCCAACTTATAAAACAAACCATTACAGAAACCTTTTTCCATGCATTCATTGCGATCATTTTAGCGCTTGTTTTTGTAAAAATTGCAATAGGTTTTTTCAATAACCTGAGCAATGAGTCATTAAACCTGAGCCTTATCGATCCTGTCGTTATAGCCGGTTTATTTGCAATTTTATTGGTTACTACTTTAATAACAGGACTTTTCCCTGCATTTTTGATCTCATCCTTTAAACCGGTTAATATCCTTAAGAACAAACTCAATTACCGGTTTTCAAATGGATCAGTCGGTGCGTCATTCATTGTTTTTCAATTTGTAGTAACCATCTTCTTCATTATTACTGTCCTGACTCTTAAAAAACAAAATAATCTTGTTGATGCTTTCCATTTGGGATACAATAAAACCAACATAGTATATGTAAGACTCGATGGAGATATAAAACAAAACATCCCTGTAGTAAAAGAAGAATTATTAAAAAGCCCGCTTATAAAATCAGTAACTGTTACTTCAGAATTACCAGGAAATGTTTATTCGGGATCCTATTTTGACTGGGGCATAGATGAGATAAAGGCACAAAGAATTTGTGAACTGGAAGTAGATCGTGATTTCATTAAAACCTTAGATATTCAAATGGCCGCAGGGAGCTTTTTTAAGGAAGATAACGAAACAAATTCTATTATAGTTAATCAAAGCGTAATAAAAGCGATTAATGAGATCGATCCTATCGGGAAGATATTTAAATACAGGGGAAAACCTTATACATTAATTGGCGTGCTGAAGGATTTCCAACATGGTTCTCCTCTTAATTTAAACATTTCGCCAATGGTTTTCAGATTAAAACCTGAAGATAATAATTACCTTCTTATAAAAACAAATCCATCTGGGAACAATGTTTTTAGCGGGCAGGAAGCTATGAGTTTTATTAAAAAAACATGCGAATCCTATAGCGTCGAATGGCCTCTTCAATATCAATACCTTGATGATTTTGCACCAGCGGCAGAGAAGCTTTTTATTTCACGAAATAAACTCATCACGCTTTCAACTTTTGTTGTTATACTCATCTCTTGTTTTGGATTGCTGGGACTTGTAATTCTCTCTGCAAGCCAAAAAACCAAAGAAATTGGCATCCGCAAAGTAAACGGCGCCAAAGTAATAGAAGTAATGGCCATGCTGAATTCAGACTTTATCAAATGGGTATCCATTGCCTTTGTTATCGCCAGCCCCATTGCCTGGTATGCCATGAATAAATGGCTGCAAAACTTTGCTTATAAAACGGAACTGAGTTGGTGGGTGTTTGCGGTGGCGGGAGCAGTGGCAGTGGTAGTGGCGGTTTTAACAGTAAGCTGGCAGAGTTGGAGGGCGGCAACGAGGAACCCGGTGGAGGCGTTGA
>Ga0182017_10000995_pt1 | contig 22231 bp, 18 predicted proteins | sample 712E3DmetaG_FD_120492 | JGI IMG/M metagenome (GOLD analysis project Ga0182017, IMG submission 120492) | Permafrost microbial communities from Stordalen Mire, Sweden - 712E3D metaG | ecosystem: Environmental > Terrestrial > Soil > Wetlands > Permafrost | place: Sweden: Stordalen | collected... | reverse complement strand
GAGGGCTACCTCCTGACCGGCCGGCACGGCATGTTCAACTGCTACGAAGCCTTCATCCACATCATCGACTCGATGTTCAACCAGCACGCCAAGTGGCTCAAGGTGACGCGCGATATCCCGTGGCGCCGCCCGATCGCCTCGCTCAACTACGTGCTCTCGTCGCTCGTCTGGCGCCAGGACCACAACGGCTTCACCCACCAGGATCCGGGCTTCATCGACCACGTGGCCAACAAGAAGGCCGAGATCATCCGCGTCTACCTGCCGCCGGACGCCAACACGATGCTGTCGGTGACCGACCACTGCTTGCGCAGCCGCAACTACGTCAACGTCATTGTGGCCGGCAAGCAGCCCGCCCCGAACTGGCTGACGATGGAGCAGGCGATCCTGCACTGCACCCGCGGCATCGGGATCTGGGACTGGGCCAGCAACGACCAGGGCGGCGAACCAGACGTCGTCATGGCCTGCTGCGGCGACGTGCCCACGCTTGAGACCCTGGCCGCCGTCGACCTGATTCGCAAGCACCTACCAGACATCAAGGTCCGCGTCGTAAATGTCGTGGACCTGATGCGCCTGGAGCCTGAGACGGAACATCCGCACGGCATGACCGACACGGAGTTCGACTCGCTCTTCACGTCGGACAAGCCGATCGTCTTCGCCTATCACGGCTACCCGTGGCTCATCCACCGGCTCACGTATCGCCGCAACGGCCACGACAACATCCACGTCCGCGGCTACAAAGAAGAGGGCACGACCACCACTCCGTTCGACATGGTCATGCTCAACGACCTGGACCGCTTCCACCTGGTGATCGACGCGATCGACCGCATCCCAGGCCTGGGACCGAAGGCAGCGCACGTCCGCCAGCTGATGGAAGACAAGCGCACAGAAGCCCGGGCCTATACCCGCGCCGAAGGCGAAGATGCCCCCGAAATCCGCGACTGGGTGTGGCCGTGCTAGTTCACCGCCAGAGAGAGTGGGCGCCGCGAGGCGTCCACCCCGCCCGCGCCGGCCGGTAACCGGCTCCAGCATCCGCGTCCGACGAACCGGTCAGTCCGCCAGGGTTTCGACGGCCCGGCGGGCGAGCTGGGTGCCGGCGGTTTCGGCAGCGCTGCAGAGCATCTTCATCGACTCTCCGCCGAGCGGACCGAGGCCACGCTTTCCAATCCCGCCCAACTCCTCGATAGGGATCTTCTGGTTCGTGACGAGCCCTTGCACTTCGACGATTGCGGGCGCGCCGGCGAGGAACGGCGCGAGGTATCGCTTCCAGCGGCTGCCGGGAGTCACCTTCACGAACTTGCCGCTGACCACGATCTGTTCGTCCGGATCCTTGGCTCCGGCGAGCCGGACTCCCAGCCCGGCTCTCCCGAGTTCATCCTGGACCGCGTTGTGGAATGCACGCGCGACGACTGCCATGTCCATCTTGCGTGGGAGGGAGATGCCGTCGGTCGAGAACGGACGGAGCGCGCATGGCTTGCCGACGAGGTTCAACGGTCCTGCTCCTGAGGTTCCTCGTAGCCGATGCCACTCGCGAGTTGGATGCGCAACTCTACTCCGCAACCGGCCGCAAGCACGAGACGTCGAGTCACGCACCCGCTTGCGGCTCGCTACCATTTATCCCATGCAAGACCGGACGAAGACCGATCCCAGCCTGCGAAGCCGAATCAGAAGAGCGATCGAAGCCGCCCTCGCGCAAGCCGTTATCGGCGGCCAGCTGACAGCTCCCAGCGAGGACCCCGACCTGGCCCTCGCAGTGGATGTCGAGCGCCCCGCCGATCCCAACTTCGGCGACTTCGCCAGCAACATCGCGCTTAAGCTCGCCAGGCCGTACCGCCGCGCGCCGATGGAAATCGCCAAAGCGATAGCCGCGCACGTGGTCACGACCGCCACGGACCCCGAGTCGCCCATCGCCCGCGTCGACGTCGCGCCGCCCGGCTTCCTGAATGTCCGCGTTTCGGACCTCACGCTCGCCGCCACCGCCGCCGGCATCCTGCGCGACCCCGCCACGTGGGGCCACGTCGCCGCCGCCCACCCGGAGCACGTCAACGTCGAGTTCGTCTCGGCAAACCCAACCGGGCCGCTCCACGTCGGCAACGCCCGCGGCGCCTTCACCGGCGACCTCCTGTGCCGCGTCCTCGCCGCCGCCGGCCACACCGTGACTCGTGAGTACTACTTCAACGATTTCGGCAGCCAGGTCAAGAACCTCGGCGCGTCGGTAGTGGCCATTCGCGAGAACTGCGAGATCCCCGAAGACGGCTACCACGGCGACTACGTCTACGACATGGCCCGCGATGTGCCCGAGTCGGTCTTCGAGGCGGCACGCAAGGCCGACGAAGATGCATCCTGGGCGGTCGGTCGGTGGGCATCCGAGCAGGTTCGAGCCGGCATCGAAGCCAGCCTCGATCACCTCGGCTGCCATTTCGACGTCTGGCGTTCGGAGAGCACCCTCCATAACGACGGCTGGGTCAAACAGGCGGTCGATCGACTGAAGGCGGCCGGCGACGTCTACGAGGAGGACGGCGCAGTAGTCTTCCGATCGACCAAATACGGCGACGACAAGGATCGAGTCATCCTGCGCTCGACCGAGGACGCCGCGCCCACCTACTTCGCGGCCGACATCGGTTATCTCGTCGAGAAGTTCAGCCGCGGATACGAGCGCATCGTCTTCATCTGGGGCGAGGACCATCACGGCTACGTGGCGCGAGTCAAGGCCGCGGCCGAGTCGCTCGGCTTCGACCGCGACCACGTCCAGATGATCCTCACGGCCTGGGTCCGCTTCGTTCGCGACGGCAAGGAAGTGCCGATGTCCAAGAGGACCGGCGAATTCATCACCCTGGACGAGTTGCTCGCCGAGATCGGCGTGGATGCCGCCCGCTGGTTCTTCGCCTCACGCGCCGCAAGCAGCGGCATCGACTTTGACATCGAGCTGGCCAAGAAGCAGTCGAACGAGAACCCGGCCTACTACGTCCAGTACGCCCACGCCCGGATCGCCTCGATCCTGCGCAAGGCAGCCGACTCGGGGATGGTTCCTCCGGCCGCAGACGACGCCCGCCTCCCCGCGTTGCTGACCGGCGTCCTGGCCGGCGCCCCCGAGGCCCAGCTTGCCCGGCAGATTGCGCGCCTGCCGGAGATCGTCGAAGACGCCGCCACCGCCGAGGAGACGCACGGCATCACGGCCTACGCCACGGAACTGGCGACCACGTTCCACGCCTTCTACCGCGACGCGCGAGTCATCGACGAGGCGGAGCCGGATCGCTCGGCCGGGCGCCTCGCCCTCGCCGCGGCCACCAAGACGACACTCGCCAACGCCCTCGGCCTGCTGGGGATCTCCGCGCCCGAATCGATGTAGCTGGGCCGACGCCCTCGGTCGTTCTACGTGCAGGGCGCAAGTTCCGGGATCGCCGTCTGGTCCGAGGCGATCACGAGAGTCACTTCGCTCGCCGCGGCGTCGCCGCAGATCCGGGTCGGGTGGGGAGTCCGGGTCAGGACCGCCGTCGCCCCGGCGTTGAACGAGTCGCTGCCGGCAACGCTGCGCCACTCCGTATGGATGACCACTGCCCAGGCGCCGGCCGGCCCCTCGTACAGCCCCACTCGGTCGCCGCTCCACTCGGCCGTGTCCGACGCGGCCGCCTTCGTGGCCGCGTCGTTCGGGCTCTCCCCTTCCAGCCATGTGCGTAGCTGCAACTCGCCAAGAGTGTCCTGCATGGTCAGCTTCCAGCCACTCCCCATCGAGGCGGGCACGGCCGGGACGGTGGTCGGGACTGGAGCAACCCCGGACGCATACAGCTCCGGATGGAGGATCTGCGAGGTGGAGTCGGGCGGGCTGCCGTATAGCCCGTCCACGGCCGGCCAGCCACCCTTGTTGTAGGCGTCCTCGACGAAGGTGAGGCCCTGCTCGTACGGGAACATCAGAGTCTGGCGCAGGATCGCCGGCGCCTTGTCGAACTGTTCGGTCTGTGCGGCAGTCGAGGCATCGCCGGCAATCCTCAGCATGTCGAGCGTCGAGAGGTTCTTCGTCATCCACTGCATCATCGACAGCGTCGCGTCGCCTTCGGCCAGGGAGGTCCGGGCTAGATCGCGATCGCCCTGGTCGGCGGTGTCGATCGCCAGCTTGTCGAGCCCGAAGTTTTGGTCCTGGAGAGCGTGCGTGTACTCATGGGCGAAGGTCGCCTTCTCGACGGCACCGACCCCGCCCGAATCCGAAAGCACGTAGAGGCCTTTCGAGACGGTGTCGTAGAAGCCGATCACCTGGCCGGAATCGAGGTCGAGTTCCAGCTGCTCCAGCGACGATCCGGGCGGTAGAAGTCCGATATCGATCAAAAGCCGGCCCTGGGCGGCCAGCGCCTGATGGTCGGTCTGATCGGCGTTCATCGTCGTCAGCATGTCTCGGAGGCCCGCCGAGTCGAGGAGAACGGGGTTGACGGGCGTCTTCGGATGCAGCCCGCGGATTGCCTCGACCTGCTTCTCGATGGTGGTGAATGTGGCCAGGTCGGATCGGTTGGGCGAGTGCGCACCGGGCACCAGAGAAGCCGAAGCCGACGCGATCGAGGCGCTGGAAGTCGTGGGCGCCGAACCAACAGGAGACCCGCAAGCCGACACTATGACGGTGAACGCAACCAGCAGACCGACGGGTAACTGGCTCAGGAGGCGGGAACTCACTTCGGCATTCTGGCACGACCGCATGGCGCCACCGCATGCCGTCGCACCGTGGGCGACCTGGCCCTGGCCGGAATGGGGGCTCCGGCCACACTTCCGAGCGGGACGGTGGCCTACAGCCCCGTTTATGGGCGCGTTACGGTCCGCACGCATCTTGCTGCGTGTCGGATCACTTTATTGCGGTATCTTAATGCTCTGCCCTTCCCACCGTTCACGTGGGTGGACTACCTTTTGCCCTGGAACACTGGACAAGATCCTGAACGTTCCCTCCTCCCTCCCTCCGACCGGAGGTGCCGATTGGGCAGGCGCCTCCGGTCCTCCTTTTTGTGTGCCAAACGCTCGGGCCGCGCGCCGCAGGCGCCCCACCCGATAAGCGGCAGGGCAGGGACCTGTGCAAGAATCCCCTCATGGAACTTACCTGGTACGGGCGGACTTGCGTCCGCATGCGAGGCAAGGACGCGGTAGTCGTGGCCGATGCATATCAATCGATCGTCGGGCCCACCGGTCGAGGGATCACCGGCGACATCGTCACCTTCAGCCACCCCGACGACTCGCCTCTGCCCAAGGCCAAAGGACGGGCGTCGAGGGACAACAGCACGATCATCCCCTCCAGCTTGGAGGACGCCTTCTGCCTGGATGGACCCGGCGAGTACGAGGTCAAGGATGTCCTGATCACCGGCATTAGGACGTTCCGCGATGAGCACCGGGGCAAGGAGCGCGGCCGCAACGTGGCCTTCATCGTGGAGCTGGACGGCGTTCACGTCATCCACCTCGGCGACATCGGCCATCTCCTGACCGAGGACAAGCTCACCGACATCGGTCCGGTGGATGTCGCTTGCGTCGGTGTGGGTGGCGCACTCCACGCCAACAGGGCGGCCGAGCTGGTGGCTCAGCTGGACGCGAAGGTCGTCGTGCCCATGCCGGTCTGCGACGATGCGGACGCAGCCGAGGCTCTGGCCAAGTTCCTCCATGAGATGGGCGTCTCCGCGCCGCCCGCCCTGCAGTCGAAGCTGGCGCTGATGCCGTCGTCTCTCCCCGCCGAGGTCACCACGGTCCTGCTGGAGCAGCGCGGCAAGCTGTAGGGGAGTGGACGGCGCGGATGGCGCGGCGCGGATGGCGCGGCGCGTCAGGCCGATACACGGGAAGCGGCCGTCGAGTCCAGCGCAGGCCGCGCTGCCAGGCGGGTCCCTGCTCGGAACCGCGTCGGCGGGGCCGTTTCTGCAGTTTCCTCACACGGGTGGGCGTTATGCAGGGCTTGGGGGACCGATGCGGCTCCAGCTACTCCCGAAGGGCCGAATGGGCCTCGGTGCGACCTGATTCGCCCCCTACTCGAGCCTCGACGGGCAGTGAGACATGGCCGCGAAGCCAGGTCGCTGAATAGCGTTCACACGGCGGGCAACTTTCAGAAACGGATCCGCGGAGCCGGGTCTAACTCGGGCCAGCCCGGCGACCGAATCTGGAGGTCGATAGAGTCGCGGGGCGATCGCCTTCAGCCGCGCTCGAAAACCACCCGGCCGCGCTTGACGACGGTTCGGGCGAGGCGCGCGCCAAGCCAGTAAGGCAGCTGCTCGACCGTTGGGACATCCCAGATGACGAGGTCGGCCTGCCTGCCGGGCTCGATCGAGCCGATCTCCGAGCCCATGCCCACCGAGTGCGCGGCGTTGATCGTGACCGCCACCAGCGCCTCGGCCGGCGAGAGGCCCATCTCCACGCAAGCGATCGACATCACCAGTGGCAGGCTGACCGTGGGGCTCGTGCCCGGATTCAGGTCGGTGGCCAGCGCTACCGGGATCCCCGCGTCGATGAACCGCCGGGCTGGGGCGAAGTGGTGCTTGCCGAGGAACCAACTCGTGGCGGGGAGAAGCGTGGCCACGACCGGATGCCCGCCCGCGGAAGCACGGGCCAGCGCTGCCACTCCCCACTCCGACGGCACCGCGAGATGATCGGCGGATGCGCAGCCCAGACCGGAAGCCAGCTCGGCGGCCAGCTCCGCCCCGCCGGACGGGGCCAGTTCGTCGGCGTGGAGGCGAGCGGCCAGGCCCAACTCGGCGGCGGCTCGCAAGATGCGGCGGCTCTGATCGGCCGAGAAGACGCCCTTCTCGCAGAAGACATCGCAGAAGCGGGCGATTCCCTGCCGGGCCACCGCCGGCAGCTGCTCGCCGATGACCGATTCCACGTACTCCTCGGTGCCGCCGGGCCTCGCTACGCCGCCCGCCCCGACGCGGCACTCAGCCGGGACGGCATGCGCGCCGAGGAACGTGGGCACCAGTGCGACCGGTCCTTCGGCGCCCAGCCGCCCGATGGCATCGAGCAGGCGCAGCTCCGTCGCCACGTCCAGCCCGTAGCCCGACTTGGCCTCGGCGGTGGTGGTGCCGCAGGCGAGCATCTGGGCCAGCCGCCGGCGCGCCCCCGCCAGCAGCTCGTCATCCGAGGCGGCACGGGTCGCAGCCACGGTTGAGAGGATCCCGCCGCCCGCGGCCAACACCTCCAGATAGCCGGCGCCATGGGCCCGCATCTGCCACTCCAGCTCGCGGGTCCCGGCAAAGACGAGGTGAGTGTGGGCGTCGATCAACCCGGGTGTGACCAGGCCACCGGCCGCATCGATCCGGACGAACGCCGCGACCGGATGGCCGGCGGCCTCGATCTGGCGGTGGACGTCGGCCGCCGGCCCGACGGCCAGGATGCGGTCGCCCCAGACGGCCACGGCCACAGAGCCGGCGCCCTCGGGGCCCCCGCCACTCACGACGGCGGCGTTCCCTTGAGCGGAGCCACGCCTCAAACCGCCCGCCAGTGTCGCGACCGCGGTGGAGCCCTCGATCAGCAGCCCGCTGCGAGCCGCCGCGCCTCCACTCGCCAGCGCGCTCATTTGCCCCGCGCCGCTTCGAGCCGTAACTCCAGTGCCTGCAGCGGCGAGAACTCGCGCAGCTTCAGGAACCCGGCGGCGCCCGCCAGCCGCTCCTCCTGCGACAGGTGCTCCGACACGCCGGCGTGATCGGCGACCTCCAGAAGCGACCCGAGTGGCGCCAGCCCGATCAGCTCGGATTCGGCCAGGTGGACGCCGTCTTCGGCCGCCTCAGCCCGGACCGCCTCCCACACGAGCCAGAGTGGCGTCGTCCGGTAGTCGAGCAGATTCATCGACACCTGCGCCCGATCGAGTTCTTCGATCCAGAAGCCGTTCGCCTGAACGCGCGGCAGGCCCCCGCTCGACTCGCGGATCCGGCGCGCGATCCGCTTCGCCAGTTCCACGTCGCGGCTCTCGAGGTTGATGTTGTAGGCGATCAGGAACGGCCGCGCGCCTACCGCCATCGCCCCGGCCGACTTGTGCAAGCTGGACGGACCGAAGTCGGGTTCTCGGCCGGATTCCCCGATCTGCGCCTTGAGGCCCTCGTACTGGCCGCGCCGAACATCGGCCAGTCGCTGTCGGGCCGGGGAGGTGGCCGCTTCGCCGTAGAGATAGACGGGGATGCCGAAGCGATCGGCCACACGCGAGCCGAAGGCCCGGGCCAGCTCGATGCAATCGGCCATGCTGGTGCCCGCAAGGGGCACGAAGGGAACCACGTCTACGGCCCCTATGCGCGGGTGTTCGCCGGAGTGGAGTTTCATGTCGATCTCGGCAACCGCGACGGCGACGGTCTTCTCCAGAGCCTCGAGGATCGGAGCGGTTTCGCCGGCCAGCGTGAAGACGCTCCGGTTGTGGCTGGCGTCGCTCGTTCGATCGAGGAGCGATACGCCGGGCACGCTTTCTACGGCCGCGGCCAGCTTGTCCACGACCTCGATGCGACGGCCTTCGCTGAAGTTCGGCACCGACTCTACAAGCTTGGCCACATCACCTCCGCGTTCGCGCCGCCACCAACCGCGCTCCGGCGCCAGAAGTCACTACCCATTCGGTATCCGCAACTCTATCGTGGACCATGATCAATGCGACTGGTCGCCTAATGCCCAAGCTCTGCGCCGTCGCTAGGATGCCGCGCGATGAAGGGATGGTCATGGCAGGCATAGCCAGGCCGTCGTTGTGGCGGCATCGCGACTTCATGATGATCTGGTCGGCCGCGACCGTGTCGATACTCGGCAGCCAGGTCACGCTCATCGCCGTGCCGTTCATCGCCCTGACGATGCTCGGCGCAAGCGTATTCCAGGTCTCGCTGCTGGCCGCCGTGGAGATGCTGCCGTTCCTGCTCTTCACGCTTCCGGCAGGGGCCTGGCTGGACCGCGTCCGGCGCCGGCCGGTCCTGATCGCCGCCGACATCGGCCGCGGCGTCGTCCTGATGTCGATCCCGGTGGCCTACGTTGCCGGCACGCTCTCGATCGGGCAGCTCTTCGTCGTCGCCTTCATCACCGGGACGCTGACTGCCCTGTTCGATGTCGCAGACCAGTCGTACCTTCCGGCCATTCTGAACCGTGACGATCTGGTGGAAGGCAACGCCCACCTCCAGATCAGCTACTCCGTGGCCCAGATCGGCGGCCCGACTTTGGGCGGCAACCTGATCGCGATCGTCGCCGCACCGATGGCGATAGCGATCGACGCTCTGAGCTTCTTCATCTCCGGCGGGTTCATCAGCGCCATCCGGCGCCGAGAGGACCCGCCGCCACGCCGGCTGCGGGAGTCCGGCCGGCCGGAGTCCATGCGGTCGGAGATCGCGGAGGGACTGCGCTATGTGCTCGGCAATCGCTACTTGAGGCCCATCGCGGCGTGTACTGGCGTGTCGAACCTGTTCGCGGCCGCGCTCTTCGCCGTCTTCCCGTTCCTGATCTGGACCGAGTTGAAGCTGCCACCCGCCTTCTTCGGGACCGTCATGGGAGCCGCGAGCATCGGCTTCCTGGCCGGAGCGGCGTTGTCGAGCCGCCTGCCGAACAGCCTGGGCATCGGACGGACGATCGTCGTGTCCGCCGCCCTTGGCTCGCCAGCCTTTCTCCTGCTGACCCTCACCCCCCAGGATCTGAGCCTTGCGGCCGTGACCCTATTCGTCGGCTGGTTCGTCGCCGGAATGGGCCAGGTCATCTACAACGTGGCCCAGGTCAGCCTGCGTCAGGCCGTCACGCCCCCGGAGATGCAGAGCCGAATGAACGCCACGATGCGCTTCATCGTTTGGGGAACCATCCCCATTGGGTCGGTCATGGGAGGCGTGCTGGCGACGGTGTTGCCGGTTCGAGCCGCCCTGATCCTGGCAGCCCTGGCTACGTTCTTATCGATCGTGCCGGTTCTGGCATCGCCGCTGTGGTCGCTTCGCGAGATTCCGGTCGAAGGCAAGGTGGCCGGCTGGACCGCCCTGGTTTCGCCCGATCCCAGCGTCGTGGCGCGCCCGACAAAGAATGAAACCGGGCTCCCCTAGGCTCGGGAAGCCCGGCTTCGATTGCCGGCTGTAGTCGACCCCAGGTCGCTGTAGCCGACCCGAGGGTCGACTCGTTGACCGCTAAGGCGCGGGCGGAGCGGGCGGAGCGGGCTGCATGGGCGGAGGAGGAGGCGGGGGCTGCTGAGGAGCATAGCCCGGAGGAGGGCCCCACTGGCCGCCCGGACCCGGCATCGGGGCGCCCGGATACTGGCCAGGCCAACCGCCGGCCCACGGGTTGACAGGTCTCTTGGCCTTCTCAGCCAGGTACCACTTCCAGCCCTCGATGCCGGCCATGACGCCGGCGCCGACGAGGATGACGAAGTAGAAGATCATCCTGTCCGTCGCGGCGGTGTCGACGCCCTTGGCCTTCATGACGAAGTTGGCCAGGAATGCGAACAGCGACCAGACCACGGCTGCCACGAAGAACCACAGGTGAGGCCGCGTCAGCATCAGCGTGGCGAGAGCGGCGGAGATGGCGCAGGTCAACAACTCGACGACCCAGCCGGCGCTGCCGTTGGGTACCTGCATCAACGCCATCGCATGAGTGATATCTAGGAAAGCTACGTATACGAACAACAGGGCCAACACGTAGCTCGGATACTTGATGTTCCGATCTTCCAGCATTCGATCTCCCTCTACCGGCGGGTGGACGGGGTGGACGCATCGCGATGTTAGACCCCGTGGCGCACTGCCGCTTGCCCAAAGTGCGCGACCCTACGGGGTGGAGAAGCGGCCCTGCGGGGCGACAAAAGGCCGTGGCTAGCGGCCGCTGGGGGGCGTTTCGGCAACAGCACGATCCCACAGCCCATGGTCCAGCCCCCTGGCCTCGACCAACCGCAATGAGCCCACTGGACCGATGTTCCAGGTGCCTATGCCCAGCACCTCGGTGCCCTCCGCAAAGGCACTCATCTCGGCCATCACGTTGCCATGGAGGGGATAGCCGCTGCTGGCCAGCTTTTCGGTTTCCAGCAGCGTCACGGCCGGAATGAGCGACAACTCCTCGGGCGCCGCCGGCGGCTCGCAGTTGTCCGCTTCGGGGCAGAACGGCTGGATGACGAGCTCCCCTCGTTCCCAGCGAAGCAGGAACTGGCCGAGCTTGTCTCCGATGACCCCAACTCCCTCCGGCTTGACGACGGCCGCGAAGTCGAGCTTGTCGTCGTCCGACAGGAAGCCCAGAACGGGCTGTCGGAGCTGCCTTGCGACGGCCGCGGAGCCAGCCAGCCATGCGAGTTGTTCGAGCGGATCCTCGTCGGCCCCCAGAACCCTCAGGGCGTCGACGTATCCAGGCGCCAGTAGCCTGGTTGCCCGAATCACGGCCCGGTCGCCGGGTTCCGGCTCGGCGATGGCGAGATCCATCAGAAACAGCCCGCGGCCGGTGACCTCGTAGAGCCGGAAGCCGTACGCGTGCTCGATTGCCGCCAGAGCGGCCACTGCCGGCTTGGCCCGAACCAGGACTCCCTGTACGCGATAGCCCAACCTGTCTCCCGATGACCGTTCCGGGCCAGGAAACTACGAGTTGCCGGCGCCCTCGTCCTGGAGCATCGGCACGCGGATTCCGCGTTCCCTCGCGACTTCGAGGGCTCGATCGTAGCCGGCGTCGGCATGACGGATGACACCCATTCCCGGATCGGTCGTCAGGACCCGCTCCAGCTTCTCGCGTGCGAGGTCGGAGCCGTCGGCGACGACGACCATCCCGGCGTGTTGAGAGTACCCGATCCCGGTACCGCCTCCGTGATGAATCGATACCCAACTCGCCCCAGACGAGGTGTTGAGGAGTGCATTTAGGAGCGGCCAATCCGCGATGGCGTCGGAGCCGTCGCGCATCCCCTCCGTTTCGCGGTTCGGGGAGGCAACGGAGCCGGCGTCGAGATGGTCGCGCCCGATGACGATCGGAGCCGAGACCGCGCCCGAACGAACCAGCTCGTTAAAGGCCAATCCTGCCTTCGACCGCTCGCCGTATCCGAGCCAGCAGATCCGCGCTGGCAGCCCCTGGAAAGGCACGCGCGCTTGGGCCATCTCGATCCATCGCCGAAGCGATTCGTTCTCGGGGAAGAGATCCAGGACGGCCCGATCCGTGGCCAGGATGTCGTTCGGGTCGCCCGACAAAGCGGCCCAGCGGAACGGCCCCTTGCCTTCGCAGAAGAGGGGCCGGATGAACGCGGGCACAAAGCCGGGGAAGTCGAACGCGTTCGCCACGCCCGCGGTCTGGGCCTGCGCCCGGATGTTGTTGCCGTAGTCGAAGGTGATCGCGCCGAGCTTCTGGAGGGCGAGCATGGCCCGGACATGATCGGCCATGGATGCCATCGCGCGGCGGACATACTCGTCGGGGTTCTGGCGCCGAAGGTCCGCGGCTGCCTCTACCGGAACGCCCGCCGGCACGTAGCCGTTCAGTGCGTCGTGGGCGCTGGTCTGGTCGGTCGCGACATCGAACCGTTCGCCGCGCCGCACCAGTTCGGGCTCCACCTCTGCCGCGTTGCCGACGAGGGCGATCGACTCCGCGCGTCCGTCCGCCGCCGCCGATCGGGCCCAGCCGAGCGCCTCATCGAGGGAGTGCGTCAGCCGGTCCACGTAGCCGATGTCGAGGCGCCGCCTGGCCCGCGCTTCGTCTACCTCGACGACCACGGCCACGCCGCCGTTCATCGTCACAGCGAGTGGTTGGGCGCCGCCCATGCCGCCAAGCCCGGCGGTCAGGGTCACGCGCCCTCGCAAGCTCCCGCCGAAGTGTTGTCTGGCGAGTTCGGCGAATGTCTCGTAGGTGCCCTGCAGGATGCCCTGGGTGCCGATGTAGATCCACGATCCGGCGGTCATCTGACCGTACATCGTCAGGCCGGCCCGCTCGAGTTCGCGGAAGGTGTCCCAGTTGGCCCACTTGCCGACCAGGTTGGAATTGGCGATGAGGACGCGCGGCGCCCACTCGTGAGTCCGGAAGACCCCAACCGGCTTTCCAGACTGGACCAGCAGTGTTTCGTCGTTTTCGAGGCGTCGCAGCTCGCGTACGATGGCGTCGAAGGCGTCCCAGCTTCGGGCGGCCCGGCCGGTGCCGCCGTAGACGACGAGATCGTCGGGGCGCTCGGCAACCTCGGGGTCCAGGTTGTTCATGAGCATCCGGAGCGCGGCTTCCTGTGCCCACCCTTTGCAGCTGCGTTCGGGGCCGCGCGGGGCCCGGACCGGCCGTGGTCCTGCGTGCGGCTTCGAGCCGGCTTCGATCGCCATCGGAGGCCTCCGAAGGGGACCCAGGCGATACCTGGGTCTCGGCCCGGACCGAGCCCGGGCGGTTGACGCCAGTGTGCTCCGGTTGGCGCGGAACGTCATGAGTCGCGGGGCGGCGGCCCGGCCGCCGAGAGCCCAACTGGAGCCCTACTGGTAGATGGCCTCGATCAGCTTCCGGCCCAGATCGCGCGAGCCCATTCCGAACATGGACAGGATCACGCCGTCGGGGAGCCGGAGCGTATAGACGACCGGGCCGCCACCACATGTCGCAACGTCCACGAGCCAGTCGTTGATCGTGGACTGCGTGGTGGCCGAGACTCCGGTCGCCTGCGAGCACGCTCCCGTCGCGTATTGCCCGACCCAGGCTTGGTAGACGTCCGGGCCCTGTTGGTCCGGCTTGAGGTGGCCGATGGCAACGTTGAGCCAGTTGTCGTCGCTGATGACTCCGATCGACGCCGCGGCGAAGCGATCGAATGTCTTGGCCAGGTCGGGATCCGCCATGTCCGTTCCCTCGGAGAGCGGGTCCTCCACCAGTGGGTAAGCGTCGACGGTCCCGGGCAGCCTGGCCAGAAGGCTCGGGTCGATGTGGAGACCGTACTGGCCCGTCGTGCCGCTCGGCCACGGCGTTGGCCCGATCGGCACTTCAGTGTCGAAGGGCGTCGGGGTCGACGAAGCGGGGCCGCACGCGGCCGTCGCGAGGGTCATCGACGCCAGCAAGGCGGCGAGCAACAGCGCCGCGACTCCGGGCAGCGAAGGGCGGAGAGGCCCGACTCGAGGCGAACGGCCCTTCGGGCGCATCTCAGAGTTCACGTCGCACCACCGGATAGCGATCGTCGTCAACCGCCGGCCGGAAGCCGGCCCGGATCCAGAACTCGGGCCGGGCGGCAGGCGTGGCATCTTCTCCGGCCCGCGCCTCCGGATAGGCCTCGACTGCGGCGAAGCCACGGCCGGCAAGGTCGCCGCAGACCTCCTCCACGAGCTTCAACGCGTGACCGCCCCGGCGCGCTTCGGCGGTGGTCGCGATGCAAGTGATGACGGCCGGCAGCGGCGCGTCCGGTAGCTGCGGATAGAGCTCCCTCAGGCGCAGGGCGCGTGGGTAAGCCGAGAGCGGCCCGAACTGGCAGTAGCCGGCGGCCTCGCCGTCGATCAGCAGAAGCTTGGCGTAGGTGCCGAATACGGCCAGTCCGCGGCCGAGCAGCTGCAGCTTGCGCGGCGCTTCGGCGGCGATGGTCGGGCGGACGGCACGCCGAGGCGCCAACGGGTTGCCGTCCGGCGGCCCCGACAGGTCCTCGAGGAACGGATTTCGGGCTGGGGCGCTGAATGCTGAGGCGAACGGGTTGGGCGCCGACTTCGAGGTGGGCAGGAACGGGTTCGACTCGGTCTCGGGCGTAGGTGCGAACGGATTGGGCGCCGGGCCAGCGCCGGAGCCGGCAGCCGATGCGGCGGAGTCGGCGTTCGAAACAGCGGTCGAGCCTGAGCCCGAACCGATCGAGCCGGCGCGACGCCAGCTGGGTCGGCTCGCCTTCGAACCTCGATCGGCGTCTTCCCAGTAGTCGCAGGTGCGGTGGTCGAACGAGGGGTCGGCGCACGGAGGGATCATCTCGAAGCGGGCTTCGTCCCTTACGTCAACGATCTCGAATCGTGCCATGGCCGGCCAACTGTACGGCAACCAGCTCGATCGGTGCCGGATAGGGTCAAAGGGCGCCTGCTCACACCGGCACAGACGGCCCCTCGGGGGCCAGCATTCGAACATGGCGGCCGACGCTAGACTCCACAGCGACATGACTAGTTCGACCCCGGCTTCCGAGCGGCCTGAGTCCGGCCCGCGCTGGCGGCGGGCGATGACGCGCGGCATCACCCGCAACGTCGTGGCGCTGGGGTTTGTCAGCCTCTTCACGGACATCTCAAGCGAGATGCTCGTCTACCTGATTCCGCTCTATCTGGCCAACGTCCTGCTGGCTCCTGTTGCGGTCATCGGGCTGATCGAAGGGGTCGCCGAGAGCACCGCGTCGGTCCTCAAGCTCATCAGCGGCGCACTTTCCGACCGGATGCATCGCCGCCGCCTGCTGGTCGGGATTGGCTATGGAACGTCGGTCGCGGCCAAGGCGCTCTACCTCGGAGCAGTGGTATGGCCCGTGGTGCTCCTGGGCCGCGTCGGCGATCGACTCGGCAAGGGCATCCGAACCTCGCCCCGCGACGCGCTGATTGCCGACTCCACGGCTCCGGAGAACCGAGGCGTTGCCTACGGCCTGCATCGCGCAATGGACACGACCGGGGCCTTCGCCGGCGTGCTGGTCGCCGCCGCCGTCATCTGGATCACCGAGGGCGACGCCACGAAGCTCACGAGCGACTCCTTCAGGATCCTGGTCCTGCTGGCTCTAGTGCCGGGGTTGCTGGCGGTCGCCACGATCGTGGTGGGCGTCCGGGACGTGCCGAAGGACGTGCCGAAGGCCGCGCGGGTCTCGGCTGCCGTTGCCGCACGGGCCGCCGGTTTGCGGCGCCGGATCGTCGGCGACAGCGCCCAATGGCACCGCTTCCCGCGGGCGTTCTGGCTCTTCATGCTGGCCAACGCCCTGTTCACTTTGGGCAACTCGAGCGACGCCTTCCTGGCGTTGCGGTCGCAGAACCTGGGTCTGACTCTGCTGGCGCTGCTGCTGACCATCGTCGCCTTCAACGCCACCAACGCCATCGTGGCCTGGCCGGCAGGCGCGCTCTCAGACCGCATCGGCCGGCGGGGGCTCATAGCTGGGGCGTGGCTCGTGTACGCGGCTTGCTATGCCGGCTTCGCCGTGGCGACCGCCGCGATCTGGGTCGTGCCGCTCTGGATTGCCTACGGTACGTATTACGCCCTGAGCGAAGGCGTGGGCAAGGCGATGGTCGCCGACCTCGCACCCACGGAGATGCGGGCAACCGCGTTCGGCATCCTCAATACCGTGCAGGGCGTGATGATCCTGCCGGCCTCGCTCGTGGCCGGCATCTTGTGGAGCGCGATATCCCCGCCGGCGCCGTTCTGGTTTGGGGCGGGATGCGCGGCGGCCGCGGTTGTGTTGCTGCTGGCCACAGTGCGTGCGCCGAAGGTTCACGCACAGGCGTAACGGCGCCGGATACGACTTTCGGCCCAACCGATCTGAGCGGGCCCGGAGTCGCGGGGCGCAACGGCGTTCCCTCACGCGCGACGGCACTACCGTCAAATCGTCCAAGGCGTAACTTCAGTCAGCAATGCCCGGCCGACGGGGGAATGGCCGGAGTTCCTGTCGAAATGAAAAGACTGTGGCCAGGGGTAATGGCCGCGTCCGTCTACGAGGTAAGGCATGCGGCAACTCGACATCCGCATCGACGCCGCTCTCGGAACCTACGATGAAGAATGCCGGTGGGATCTGATCGACGGCATCCTTACTGAGTGTCCGGATGACGTGCTCGAGGTTGGCTGCGCCCTCCTCCGGGACGATCTGGACCGCGGGCGAACCCTGGGTGCGGACATCCTGGGCAGGCTGGTTGGCGTCGAACCCAACTGCCGCGCTGCCGTGCTCGACGCCTTGCTCGCCGCCCTGGTAATCGAGAAGGTCTCTGCCGCCAGGGCCTCGATCGTTGCCGCCCTGGGACACGTCGGCGATCCGGGCACGCTGGGCAGGGTGTTTCCGCTGGCGGACGATCCGGACCCGGCGGTCCGGCTCGCAGTCGCTTTCACTGTCGCAACGATCAGCCCACAACCCTTGGCGCCGGACGCGCGCGTCGCCCTGATCCGGCTCTCGCGCGACACCGACTCTGAAGTCCGCGATTGGGCGACGTTCGGGCTTGGCACCCTGACCGACGACGACGGCCCCGACGTCCGCGCCGCCCTGCTTGCTCGGGCCGAGGACGTGAGCCATGAGGCGAGGGCCGAAGCACTCTTCGGGCTGGCGGTCCGGCGCGATCCCCGGGCGGTGCCGCATCTGATCCGGGCGTTGCAGTCCCCGCTCGTCCACCTGCTCGAGGTCGACGCCGCAGCGGAATCGGCCGACCCGCGGCTTCTGCCGGCGCTCTGGGCACTGCAGCTAGCCGGCGCCACGGACCAGTTCCGCGTCCGTCGCGCCATTGATCGCTGCTCCGGCCGCGACCGGCCCGCGCTGCCTTCCTGAGATCTGCGGGCGCTTCGACCGGGCGCCCGATCGATAGCCCGTGCGCGCGCCCTAGCCGACCAGGTCGACCAGCGCGCCTTCGCGGACCAGGCGGGCGGCCGATTCGATGTCACTGCCCTGCAGTCGATCGTGGTCCAAGTGGGTGACGACCGACCGGATGCGGCGGTGGGCTTCCTCGACCCCGGTGCCCGGTCGAACGGTCGATCCTTCGGCGGCGACACGCTCGAGCCGGAAGTCGAGGGCCTGAGCCGCCACCAGCAGCTCCAGGGCAAAGATGCGCTGGACGTTGGCGAGCACGATCATGGCGTGGCGGGCGGCGATCGAGCCCATTGACACGTGGTCTTCCTGATTCGCCGAGGTCGGGATCGAGTCGGCGCTGGCGGGGTGGGCCAGGACCTTGTTCTCCGACGCGAGAGCGGCGGCGGTGTACTGGAGCAGCATCATGCCCGACTCCAGGCCGCTTCCTGTCGAGAGGAAGGGCGGCAGCCCGCCGTTGAGGCGCGAATCGACCATGAGCGCGATTCGCCGCTCGGAGATAGCGCCCAGCTCCGAGACGGCCAACTTGGCGAAGTCGAGGGCGAGGGCGATGGGCTCGCCGTGGAAGTTGCCGCCGCTTATCACGAGCCCGCCGCCGGTGGCCGCGGCAGTGGCGTCGGCCACTCCGCCCTGTGGAAACACGAGCGGATTGTCCGTGGCCGAGTTCAGTTCCACGTCCAGGACTCCGCACAGGTAGTCGATTGCGTCGCGGCAGGCGCCGTGGACCTGGGGCACGCAGCGGATGGAGTACGGGTCCTGGACCTTGTGGGTTGATGGGTGATGGCTCGTCATTAGCGTTGAGTCGCGAAGGAGCCAGCGCAGTTCCGCGGCCACGGCGATCTGTCCGGGGTGCGGCCGGGCCAGCTGATAGGCGGCGCTGTAGGCGACGTCCGTGCCCAGCATCGCCTCGCAACTCAACGCCGCGGCCACGCTCGCGGTACGAACGAGGCGCTCGGCATCCGCGGCCATGAGCGCCCCCATGGCGCTCATCATCTGGGTCCCATTCAGGAGGGCCAGGCCCTCTTTAGCGCGGAGTTCGAGCGGTTCGAGGTTCGCAGCAGCCAGCGCTTCGGAGGCGACGATGACGCGCCCGCCCACCTCCACGTGCCCCCGGCCGGTGAGTGGCAGCGCGAGGTGCGCAAGCGGGGCAAGGTCCCCGGACGCGCCGACCGATCCCTGCGACGGCACTACCGGGTGGATGCCGAGCCGCAGCAGGTCGCAGATTCGGTCTATCACCACCGGCCGGCAGCCCGAATGGCCCAGGGCCAGGGTATTAGCCCGCAGCAGCATCATCGCCCGGACGACGTCCCGCGGCAGCGGCTCGCCGACGCCCACCGCGTGCGAGACGAGCAGGTTCTCTTGGAGCCGGGCCGAGTCCGCGGGATCGATGTAGGTCGTGGCCAGGTCCCCGAAGCCAGTCGTCACGCCGTAGACGATCTCCCCGGCTTCGACCAGCCGCTCGATGACTGCCCGGGCTTCGTCCACGCGGCCGCGGGCCTCCGGGCCCAGCGACACTCGTCGGCCGCTCCGAGCGACGGCTTCCACGTCCGCGATCGACAGATCCGCGCCGGTCAGCACCAGATCCGCCTCCGCAGGGAGTGGCTGCCTCAACCAGTGCGATTCCGGCAGATGTCGGTGCGGTCCAGGATCCGGAGACCGGGGCGTGTCGCTCACGCCACGGAGCATATCCCCCATCCATAACAAGGGCAGGAAGTGGCGCCGCGGGGTGGCCGGCAATTGGCGGCCGGCGACGCGCGGTGACACCGCCGCCCCCCTCGGGTATCCTGCGCAAGGCCTGCGGCCACTTCCTGAGCCCGCAGCGTCCCTCATCCCAGCAGCGAGGCCCCTGTGCTCGGCTTCATCGACAGCAGCGTCATTCCGTTCCTGACCAGCCTCTACGGCTCTGTCGGCTACCTGGGCGTCTTCTTCGCAATGGTTGTGGAGTCGACGCTCTTGCCCATCCCTTCCGAGATCATCCTGCCATTCGCCGGCTTCCTGGTCAGCGACCACAGCATCGAGCCGCTCACCCACACCGAGTGGAACTTCTGGGTCGTCGTAGCGATCGGGGTTGCTGCGAACACGACCGGCTCGTTGTGCGGCTACGCGCTGGGGACCAAGCTCGGCCGGCCGTTCCTCGATCGCTGGGGCCGATACCTGCTCGTCCGCAAGCACGAAGTCGATCAGGCCGAAGGCTTCTTCGAGCGCTGGGGGTCGCCGACCGCCTTCTTCAGCCGCCTCCTGCCGGGCGTGCGATCTGTCATCAGCTTCATCGCCGGCGTGTCCCACATGCCCATCAAGCGCTTCGTCGTCTACTCGACCCTGGGCGCGATCCCCTGGACGATCGCCCTCGTCTACGCCGGCACCGTCCTCGGCTCCAACTGGGTCAAGATCCGCGACGACCTGAAGCCCTTCGACAACCTGATCCTCGTCGCTTGCGTGGCCGCGGTGGTCCTGTTCGTCGTGTGGCGCCTCACGCACAACGCTCCAGATCGCGGCCAGGCCGAGGCCTAGTTCGGGCGTTTTCAAGCGCGACCGGCCCATGTGGTGGCAGACTAAGGACGCGGCCCGGGGCGTGCAGTGGCCGCGAAAGACGCAAGGAACGCTGATGCGCAGTAGATCAACTCGCGTCCAGTTGCAGGCGCTGAGCATCGCAGACACCGACAGGCGAGGCGGGAGCCTCGCGCCCGGGCGCCCATGAGTTCGGGCCGAGACGGCCGGATTCCGCCGCGAGAAGGCGAGTCCGACGGGCCGAGGTCGCACGACATGGCACACCCGGACCCGAAGGTGATCCAGGCCAAGCGACAGATGGCTCACCCGGTTCGGCGCGGGCCGTTCTCGCCGGCCTCGAGCGGGCTCTTCTCGCTGTTGCCCAACACCTCGGACCCCGGCATCTACGGCGCGGCGGCCCGGTTTGTGGCCCGGCTCAAGCCTGGGCAAGGGCGACGGCGGTGGCTGCTGGTCGCGCTGGCGGTGCTGGTCGCCGCCGGTGCGCTGGCGGCCAGCCTGCCCGGTGGATGGATCGATAAGGCGTCCGCCAGCCCTTCTCCCGATCTGGCAGCTAACGTCGCGCCGGTGGATCCCACCGTTTCGCGAGCCCCATCGACTGCGACTACGTCGCCCGATCCAACGCCGGACGCCAGCCCGACTGAGACCGCGACTCCGAGCGCGACGCCAACCATGGGGCCAACGGTCAGCCCGACCCCCGCACCTCCGACGAAGCCGGTAGTCAAGATCTACCCGTTTGTGGCGTTGGGCGATTCGCTGACCTCCGGCTACGGCGACCCGGGTCCGGCATGGCCGGTCCGACTCGACAAGGAGGACGCCAACCTGACCCTGGCGCACAACTCAGGCGTAGTTGGCGACCGGACGGCCGACATGTGGTACCGGATCAACAGCGACGTCTTTGCCTACAACCCGAACGTGTTGTTCATCCTGGGCGGCACCAACGACCTGGGCCACGGCTACGGAGTCTCCGCCACCATCAGCAACCTCAAGGCGATCATTCTGGCCGCCCGGGCGAAGAGCATCCGGATCTTCATGCTGACGATCCCGCCGGACTCCTACCCGAGCATGGCCGACAAGATCGACACGCTAAACGCGGCCATCGTCCACCTGGCCAACATCTACCAGATCGTGGTTATTGACATTCACGCGGCGCTGTCTACGACCAGCGGCGTATTCGTCCCGGCCTACACCGTCGACGGTCTCCACTTCAGCGCCGCCGGAGCGCAGCGGGTCGCCGACACGATCTACGCGCGGATCCACCGCCTCGGGTACTGAGATGGCTCGTATTGGCGGCCGCCGGGCCTTCAAGCCGCTTCGCGGTGGCAGCGCCTGACTTCTAGCTAGCCCCAGGGCGCCTCTCCGGGGTGGCGAAGGTGCGCCACGTCGTTGGCGAGGATCAGCTGGGCGCCGTCGGGAGTGTCGCCGGGTTCGTAGCGCAGGACGGTCAGGTTCGTGCGGTCCTGCAGGAAGCGGCGGCGATAGTCGCATACCGGCACGGCCAACGCCACGCACAACATGATCCGGTTGTACGTTCCATGGGCGACGACGAGCACCCGACGCTCGCCCTCGGCTTCAGCCTGTGATTCGGAGACTGCGCCGCGTGAGCCGCCGGGGTCGGGTGAATGGCGCCGCGTTGCGGCACCGGCGCCCTCCAGCTCGACCTCTAGCAGATCGGCCAGGAAGGCGCGCGCCCGGGTCGCGACGTCGTCACCGGACTCGCCACCCGGCGAGTGAGTGGCGGCGGGGTCGTGCTCCCAGCGAACGCGGAGGTCGGGATCGTGCGCCTCGACCTCAGCATAGGTGAGTCCCTCCCACCGACCGTAGTCGAGCTCGCGCAGTCGCTCGTCCACCTCGACGGATCGGCCTGTCGCGATCGTCTGGGCTGTTTCGAGCGCGCGAAGCATTGGGCTCGAGACGATCCGGTCGATCCGAACTCCCGCCAGCCGCCGCGCCAGCGCCTCGGCCTCCTTGCGCCCGTCCGCCGTCAACGGCAGATCGAGCTGTCCGCCGAGCATGAGGTCGTCCGCGGTCGCCTGGCCGTGTCGAGTCAGCATCAGCGTGAACATGGACAGAGTCTATGGGATGGCCGATCGACGGGGCACCTCAGTAGCGACGGTACTTCTTCCGCAGCGACGGTTTCTGCAGAACTTGCGCCACGCGAACGCTATGCAGCTCCCACTGGGACAGGACGGCATCTTGGCCCATTAGTGAGGCCCTGGACGTGCCCCGGCGGGCCGGCCTCACCGTACGCGGAGAGGCCGCAATCGAGTGCGAGATCTGGCGGCAGACCTCGTGGGACCGGGTGCGGGACCGGTCGAAAGCCAGACGCTTTGAATACCTGTCACCGGATGCAAATTCAGCAGGAACGGGGCCGCGGCG
>Ga0182017_10000994_pt1 | contig 22234 bp, 19 predicted proteins | sample 712E3DmetaG_FD_120492 | JGI IMG/M metagenome (GOLD analysis project Ga0182017, IMG submission 120492) | Permafrost microbial communities from Stordalen Mire, Sweden - 712E3D metaG | ecosystem: Environmental > Terrestrial > Soil > Wetlands > Permafrost | place: Sweden: Stordalen | collected... | reverse complement strand
TATCGTTTTGCCCGCAAGGCGACTCCGGCGCAGATTGTAGCCGCCATGGTGCGGCGTTTCCGGGCTGTAGCTGGGCAACTGGGATTGAAAGAGAACGTGCATACAGTGGTAACCATGGCTTCGCTGATAGAACGGGAGACGGCGGTGGATGCGGAGCGGCCGCTGGTGGCCAGCGTCTTTCAGAACCGGCTGACCAAAAAGATGCCATTGATGACCGACCCCGCCCTGATCTACGGGTTGGAGTTGGATGGCCGTTGGCGGGGCGCAATCCACCAGAGCGATTTGAGCCACAATACGCCGTACAATACGTATTTGCACGCCGGCCTGCCGCCGGGACCTGTGGCCAATCCGGGAATGCGGTCGCTGCGAGCCGCAATGGAGCCGGCAAAGACGGATTATCTCTATTTCGTGGCTGCCGGAGCCGATGCGCAAGGGCGGTCACGCTTTGCCAGCACCTTGGACGAGCACAAGCGCAACGTGGCCGGCTACCGGCACGCCGTCAAGAAGGCAGGTGGAAGATGAAAGCGATGCGCCGCCTGGCCTCCGTTGGAGCACTGCTTCTGCCGCTCCTGCTTTCAGGTTGCTTTGTTCTCTCCACCACGCGCAGGCTGCCCATTCCCAGGCCGCCGTCCATGGTGCAGACGGTCGAGCCGGAGCAACTGGTTGAGCAACTCAACAGGCGCTGGGTCGCTCTTAATAGCCTGAACGCCACCGTCGATATCCAGGCTAGCGTGCTCAAATCCAAGGAAGGCATAGCCAGGGACTACACATCATTCCGGGGCATTATCCTAATGCGCAAGCCGGAGATGCTGCGGGTCTATGGCCGAGTTCCGGTCATCGGCACGCGGATGTTCGATATGGTCAGCGATGGAAAGGTCTTTACGCTCTACATTCCGTCTAAGAACAAAGTCTTCAAAGGCGCTAACTCGCTGAAGAAGAAGTCGGCCAATCAGGCGGAAAACATGCGGCCGGGGTTCTTTCTCGACGCCATGTTGGTGCGGGGGCTGGAGGCGGGCGATCTGTATTCGGTGACGGCGGAAACCGACACTCTGGCGGACGCGACCAAGAAACACCTGGTTACCGTGCCAGAATACGTGATCAGCATCATGCGCAGCAGTCCGGGGAGCAAGCAGTTGACGCCGGTGCGCGTAATCACCATCCGCCGCGACGATCTTCTGCCCTATGAACAGGACCTCTACGATAGCGAGGGCGAGCTGGAAACCCAGGTCACCTATGCGAACTACAGGGATTTCGGTACAAGCAAGTACCCCTCCACGGTCACCATCAGGCGCCCGCTTGAGGAGTACCAGATCGTTCTCACGGTAGAAAACGTGCAGGAAAACCAGTCGCTGTCCGACGACCAGTTTCAGATTATTAATATTCCCCCTGGAACCGAGACTCAGCACCTGGAGTAGCGGAGCCGGGCCGGCCTGGCGTAAAGTGCTTCAGGGAACTGTCCATTTTCCCGGCTCGCCACGCCAATCCATGCACGTAAATAGCGATGCCAGATGGGTTTGTCCACAGACGCGTTATATGCCTGTTGACTCTGTCGTGATTCAGCCCTAGACTCAACGCAGGGCGGTCGATTTTTCCCGCTCATTCGACTCCAGAAAGCCGGCCTGCGCGGCGGCACCATCTCGATGGCATCGACCCGAACGTTTGTAGCTCCACCCTCAAACCGCGTCCGGCTTATCGTGGCATCCTCCGTGATGCTCACGTTCATCTCTTTTTGGCGCGCGGCTGCCATCGTTCTCTGTGATTTAGGCTCATCGGCCTTCTATGCCGGGGGCATCGCCGAGCAGGCAATTGGCGCCGCGGCGCCCTGGTTCATCCTCGGCATCATGCTGTTCAGCTTTGCGGTGCGCGCGGTCTACGTCGAAAGCTGTTCCATGTTTACCCGCGGCGGCGTCTACCGCGTCGTCAAGGAGGCTCTGGGCGGCACCTTCGCCAAACTCAGCGTCTCCGCACTGATGTTCGATTACATCCTGACAGGGCCGATCTCCGGCGTATCCGCTGGGCAATATATTACCGGCTTGATGAACGAGCTGTTGACGGTTGCAAACACCAGTCACTGGCTTCCTCCCGCTCTATTGGACGCGCATCATCATCCCTACCAGTTCGACATGAATTACACCTCGGCCCTCTTCGCGGCCGCAGTGACCATCTTTTACTGGTGGCAAAACATCAAGGGCATTGAGGAATCCAGCGGCAAAGCCCTGCGCGTCATGCAGGTCACCACGATCATGGTGGTGGTTTTATTTCTATGGGGCACTTACTCGGTATTCATGAAAGGCGCTCATCTTCCTCCCGCGCCCATTCCGTCCAATCTCAAATTCAGCAACGAGGCCCAGGGCTTCCTCTTTGGAAGGGGTCTGCCCCTCCTCGGGCTCTTTGGCATTCTCATGGCCTTCGGCCACTCCGTGCTGGCCATGAGCGGCGAGGAGAGCCTAGCCCAGGTCAATCGCGAGATTCAGCACCCCAAGCTCAAGAACCTCAAGCGTGCGGCGCTTGTTATCGCGATCTACAGCCTGATCTTCACCGGCGGCGCCACGCTGCTGGCTTCCATGCTGATTCCCACCTGGGAGCGGACCCACATTTATCAGGACAACCTGATCGCCGGCTTGGCCATGTACATGGTGGGGCCAATGTTCTGGAAGATCGTCTTCCGCATCTTTGTGGTGTTGGTTGGCTTCCTGATTCTCTCCGGCGCCATCAACACCTCAATGATCGGCTCGACCGGCGTCCTGATGCGCGTGGCCGAAGACGGCGTGCTGACCGACTGGTTCCGCAAGCCGCACCGGAGGTTCGGCACCAGCAGTCGCATCGTTAACCTGGTCTTCATCCTGCAGATGACCACCATCATCGCCAGCCGGGGCAACGTCATAACCCTTGGCGAGGCCTATGCCTTCGGCGTCATCTGGTCCTTCACCTTCAACAGCCTCGCCATGCTGGTGCTGCGCTGGAAGTATCACGGCGAACGCGGCTGGAAGGTTCCACCGAATCTGCGCATCGGAAATATCGAGATTCCCCTCGGACTACTCTCCGTGTTTCTGGTTCTGCTTTCCACCGCCGTCGTGAATCTCTTCACCAAGTCTGTGGCTACAGTGAGCGGCATCCTATTTGCCGCGGCCTTCTTTGTTGTCTTTACAGTCTCCGAGCGCCAGAACCTACGCAAGCACGCGCTGGCCGCGCGGCAGATGAAGGATCAATTCCAACTGGAACACCAGGATACGGTCAACCGGGAGTCTGCGGCCATCCGTCCCAGCGGCGTCATGGTAACCATGCGCGACGCCGCCAATCCCTTCGCATTGAAGTGGACCCTGGCTCACACCAGCACCGAAGAACAGGATGTAGTGGTCCTGAACGTACGCATGATGGGCGTGGGCGGGCCGGAGTATCTGACCGCCGTGGACCAGAGCTTCAGCGAGCACGAGCAGATGATCTTCACCAAGGCAATCTCAATTGCCGAGAGCTTTGGCAAGAAGGTTTCTTTACTCTTGGTCCCCGCCGGAGATATCTTCGCTGCTCTGGTGCAGGCTGCTAACTCGCTGGAGATCGATACGATCGTATCCGGGCTCTCCTCCAGAATGACCGCCGAGGACCAGGCCTTCCATATCGGACAGGCCTGGGAGGCGCTGCCGCAGCCCAAGCGTCAGTTCAACTACTATGTCATCACTCCCAGCGGCGATGCTAAGGCCTTTTACATCGGCCCGCACGCGCCCAAATTGAGCCCCGACGACGTGCAACTGGTGCATCGTTTGTGGGTTAATATGCGCCGCGACCCCTCTGTGCTCGGCCTGCACCATAGCGACATCATCACCTACGCACTCACCCGGTTGGCCGGCCAATACGCCCGCGAAAAGCAGGAGATACTCCGCGACCTACGCAACTATCGCTCCGCCGAGGCCCCCGCCGCCATGCACCTCGGCAGCCAGCCCCCTCCCGGCGCTCCAGCCGCGCCGCCTGAACCTAGTCAGTTGCCGCCCCCGCCCAAATCGCTGGTTTAGCTCAGGTGCACCGGCACCATTGGCAATCTTCCAATCCGTCGATGCGTTCCTTTGACGGAATTACTCCACAGGAACCGCTTGTTACCTATGTCGCATTAATACAACATTGGAATGCTCCGTACAGTGTCAGTTCCACTGCCATTGTTTGTACTGGCCGGATAGCTTCCGGGGCGCCTAATCACGATCTCCGCTTACATCCAACAGACGATTTTTCCATTAATACTCTCGCTTTTTACGGCATTTTGCGTTTTTTTGTTTGTAAAATAGTCTATAGTTGCGTATTGTAATTCTCAGATCAAGTGGTTACCCCGTGCGACATCGCCTAATTAGGCTCAACGGGAAATGGATCGCTGATAGGTACCTAATAGGAGGAACCGTGGGAGTTTCAGAAATACTGGCACAGATCGATAAAGAGATCGCCCAACTACAGCAGGTGCGTTCTCTGCTGGGCGGCAATGCCGCTAAAGCGCCTAAGAAGGCCGCCGCAGCCCCCGCCGCACAGAAGCCCGTCAAAAAGAGGAAGAAGAAGAGGAATCTGACTCCTGAGGGACGGAAACGCATTGCCGAGGCCGTAAAACGGCGCTGGGCTGAGCAGAAGAAGGCAGCATCCTCAAAGTAACTGAACCTGTAGAAATACTATGGGCTGGCTCGAAAGCCAGCCCTCTTCTAACTTAGAGCCAAGACAAAGAAGAATCAGGCTAAATAAACATCTCCGGGCGCCCACCGCACAACCTCAACGCCGGCATCGACCAGTGCAGCCAGTTCCTGTGGCGTGCCCTTAAGTTGCGGAACGGTTCCGCAATGGATGGGAAGGATAGTTTTCGCCCCCAGTAAACTTACGGCCAGCGCTGCTTCCTTCGGCCCCATGGTGAAGTGTCCTCCAATGGGAAGCATGGCCACCGTAGGCCGATATAGATCGCCGATCAGCTTCATATCACCAAATACAGCGGTATCTCCGGCATGATAGAGCACCGGGCCGTCCGCAATGGTCAATACATACCCGGCCGCGACTCCCACATAGCAAGTTCCATGTTCATCTAATACTCCAGCTGAGTGTTTGGCCTCCACCATGGTAGCCGCAATGTCTTTTAGTTGCACGGTCCCGCCCAGATTCATCTCGATCGTACGAGCCACTCCCTTGCCTGCGACATAGGCCGCCAACTCATGGATTGCCACCACCGTGGAACCATGCTCAGCCGCCACAGGCACCACGTCGGAGATATGGTCTGAGTGGCCGTGAGTTAGCAGGATGTAATCGATATTCGATGGAAGCGCATAATTCTTCGGATACTTCGGATTCTGCGCGATGAATGGGTCAATCAGGATGTTCGTGCCTTTTGGCGTCTGAACCAGAACGGTCGCATGTCCCAGCCAGGTTATGTGCGTTCCTTCCACTGAACTCATAATTCCTCTCTGGAAGAGTCTTCAGTCAGTTAACGCCCTACCGCGTGATAATAACCTCTGAGACCGAGTCCTTGGCCAGGAACTGCCTGTGGCCCGACCAGCCTGCAAACAGGCGCTCGATGCTGCGATTGGTAAAAGCGCGCTGAATGGGATACGGCTGGGTCAACTGCATGTCAACATCATCGCCGGCAGTTACATGATAGCGGCAGTGCTCGTTCTCTTCGCCCTGAGTCCGGGTATGGAAAAAGGCCAATACATGCCCGCCGGGATTCATGGCCGAATACAGATGCGCAACTACCGGGGCAACCAATGGCTCAGGCAGATAGTCCAGCGCCGTCCACAAAAGGACTATATCGAAGGTTCGCCCGGAAAACTTGAGCGACTGTTCCAGAAACGATTCGATCTTCCAGACGGGATTGCCGTTCTCGTCTGTGCCGCTTAACCAGTTGCCCGTGCAGGCATCGTGGACCAGATCGGCCAGGAAGACGCTATGGCCCAGCCCGGTGAGATAGTTGATGTTTGCTGAAGAGGTGTACCCGACGTCAATTACGCGCAGGCCCGGCTCGGCCTGGAGCCGCTTGCGCAACGCCGCCCACCCACCTGAGTGGCGCGGCTCCCTGTGCCCGGTAAGGCCTGGGGTGGAATCTGGGGAATTGCTATCCTGCTTCTTCTCGAACCAACGCTTAAACAACCTGAAAACCTCTCGCGGTCGAACGGACGACAGCCGGGCAAAACGGCCCGAAGCACCCTGTTAAAAAATGCCGCCGGCATGCGGGGCGTTAGCGCCATCGGGGCCCTTGCCGACGGCCTGCGTCAGGTCCACTTTGCCGCGAAATACCGCGTTGTCTTCCACAGCGAGACGAAGCGCGCGAATATCGCCTTCTACGCAGCAGCCGGCGCGAAGCTCAACGCGGCCGCTAGCCATCACATTGCCCTGAACCTGGCCCAGGATCAGCACATCCTTGGCGGAGAGGTCTGCCGAAACGTTTGCATTGGGTCCAATCGTCAGCCGGCTCTCGGAAAGGCTGACTGTTCCTTCCACACGCCCATCTACAATCAAATCCTCGCTGCCCTTTACTTCGCCGCAAATCACGACACTCTTGCCGATGCGCGCCAGAGCATTCTCTACTGCCATCGTATCGTTCCTTCCATTGGCCAATAACAAGGCCCTGCCCGAACTATACTCAACCCGGCCACCTTGCTTCAATCGGAGAAACCGGATTGGCCCCTCCGCGTCCAATAAATCATGAGCCGGCAACCCATGGCGCGGGGGTCCGATGCCCGTTAGACTAGACCCTGTGCGCATCCTTTTGCCGCTCCTCCTCCTGCTTCCGTCGGCCCTGGCGTCCCACGGCCAGCCTCTTCCGTCCGCCCCTGCGGCCCTCACGCCCGCTCAGGCCCAGGCGCTGGTTGGCCGCGCGCTGGCCACCGAATTGCGCGCCTCCCAGGACGCAAGCCACCCCATGCGCTACCGCCTGCGCCGGGCGAGCCCCCGGCTGACCACTACCAAAGAGATCGTTGAAACCCGCGATGGCGATGTGGCCCGCCTGATACAGATTAGCGACCAGCCGCTTAGCTGGGCCGACGAGCAGAGGGAAGAAGCCCGCCTCAATGAGCTATACAGCGATCCAGGCCGCCAGAGGCATCGCAAACAGAGCGAGGAAGCGGACACCGGGATCGTACTGAAGCTGCTCCGCATGTTGCCCCAGGCATTCCTATACGAATATGAGGGCCCCGGCGCGGCCTCCACAGGAACGGTGGAGAAGTTCCGCTTTCGGCCCAACCCAAGGTTCGGCCCTCCTGACATGGAGACCCAGGCGCTGACCGCTATGACGGGTGAACTATGGATCGACGCCGCACAGGAGCGTGTAGCGCGTTTGGAGGGCCATCTGCAACAGGATACGGACTATGGCTGGGGCATCCTGGGCCGTTTGGACAAGGGAGGATGGATTGTCCTCGAACAGGCCGGCGTCGGCAGCCAGCAATGGCGGATCGTGCGCTTCCAGATGAAGATCAACCTCCGGGTGCTCTTCAAGACAAGGAACTTCGACACCGTGCAGGAGATGACGCAATATACGCCCGTTCCCGACGGGCTGGACTACCGGCAGGCTATTCAGATGCTACGCACCGGACCGGGAGCCGCGGCGAATACAGGACGATAGAGTCCCGGCGAACCATAATTCAAAGCGGCCCCACCCGGTCGAGTGAGGCCGCTTTGTAATGGACCAAACGCCTTTACTTGATCTTGATGAAGATGGTGGCGAAGGTGAACAGGGTGAGGGACTCGATGAAAGCCAAGCCGAGAATCAGCAGTAGCTGAATACTGGCCGTGGCTCCGGGGTTGCGGGCGACCGACTCAGTGGCCGAGGCGATGGCCTTGCCCTGGCCTAGGCCGCAGAGGCCGGCTGCCAGCGCGATGCCGAGGCCGATACCGATGGGGGCCAGGTCAATGGAGGCTCCGCCCTCGGCAAAGGCCGGAAGGGCAAAGCACAGCATAGCCAGAACCATCAATACATTTTGCAGTTTACGCATACTTCTCCTGCTTCCCTGAAATTGGCCGCCAGTGGGTGGTTGAGGCTCACCGTACTGGCCCCCTCACGCTCGCGGCCTTCCGTTTGCCCGGAGCGGAAGCGCTCTCCGGCGGAATCCTTAACTTAGTGCTCATGGGCCACCGCCTGGCCCAGGTAAATCATTGACAGCAACATGAAGACAAACGCCTGAATCACCGAAACGCCCAGGTGCAGAACCAGAAATGGCAACGTAAGCCCGATCGGGAAGAGCGAAAAGAAGACCAGTGTGACCAAATCGCCTGCAAACATATTGGCCCAGAGACGGATGGTGAGCGACATCATGCGCGCCAGATGGGAGATGATCTCGATGGGAAACAACAGCCATGAAATCCACCAGATGGGCCCGGCAAAGTGCTTGAGGTAGCCGATAATCCCCTGCGTCTTGATACCGTGAAAGTTATAGTAAATAAAGGTAGTTACTGCCAGTCCAAGCGGTACGTAGGGCGACATGGTGGGCGCGGCGATGCCGGGGATGAGACCCAGCAGGTTGCAGGTGACGATGAACAGGAAGACGCAGGTCACAAATGCCTGGAAGGGCCGATAGCCGTGGCCGATGCTCTGCTCCGCCAGCCCGCCAATAGCCTCATGAACAACCTCGGCAAACTGCTGGGCCGTGCCCGGCTTCTCCACCGACAGGCTCGTCCGCACCACGCTGAAAAAGGCGATAAAGCCCACAACCACCAGTAGCTCCAGCGCAAAGGTGTTGTCGATGGGCGCGGAGGGGTTGGCGGGGTGAACTCCCAGAGCCAGGAGCAGTTTGTCTACGGGGCCGGCAAAGAGATGGTTCAGCAACTGGGTAATGGCCAGCGATTCCTGCATGAAGGCAAATATCTTTCTGTTACCGGGGTGGAGTTGTCCGCGAAACCGCTGAAAAGCCTCAGTTCCGCAGCATCCGGAGCGCCTCCCACATCAGTGTTGCGACCGCAAGACTCAGGCCACAGAGAAGCGCGTAAAAAGAACCTCGGAAACATATCAGGCTACCATAAATGACCGCCCCAAAGATAAGCAGGCGTACCAGAAAGAAGCCGATGACCAGAATGGCCCCGCGTGGAGCTTTTTTACGCTTCATTCGGGCGTTGATGAGGTGCGTCAGCCGCTGCCACTCCAGAATGCTGGCCACCGAGATCAGCGCGCCGGTCAGCAGCATGGCCGCGTTGCGCCAGCCGGAGGCAATCCACAGCACCAGGGCGGGCAGCAGCCCCAGAATCGCTGTGTTGCGCACCGCACGCTTCAGCAGGGCGTCCAGAGCCTCTTCCGTCAAATTGGCAATCGGGGGTGCTTCTTCTGTCATGGCTTGCCGTCGGCGCTTTCTTTGTCCGTCTGCGCCTCAGCCCTGGCTCCGGCGGTTAACGCCAGGCGAATGACATAGACCAGCCCGGAGACGCCGCCGAAGAGGATTCCCGCCACGGCTATCCAGCTCTGGTGGAGGCGGCTGTCTGCCCAAGCCCCGATGAGCCAGCCGATAAAGGCCGCCGAGGGCAGCAGAATGGCAATCTGCATCATCTTCTCGGCTTCCATCAGGGTGGCCAGGGCGCTGGGATATTTGCGCGGCTGTTTTGATTCCGGAATGGGGCGATTAAAGGGCATGGGGGCTCTTGATCAGCATACAGCGCCAACCGTAGAGCGGGTATACTTCCCTTTTAGGCCACAGCACACAGGATGGAAGGTAATATCGTGTTCGATTCGGAGTTTGAGCGCAATTTATTTGAACAGCGCAAGGAAAAGCTGAAAGAGATCGAGAAGCTCGGCCAGGCCGCCTATCCCAACCAGTTCCCTGCCTCGCATACGATCCCGGACGTGCGCGCAAGGTGGGGCGAAGCGACAGCCGAGGCTCTGGAAGCCAACCGCGTCACAGTGGCCGTCGCCGGGCGCATTATGGCCATCCGCGCGCAAGGCAAGGCCGGCTTTGCGACCCTCCAACAAGAAGGCCAACGGCTGCAAATCTACGTCCGGCTGGACGCCGTGGGCGAGCAGGGCTTTGCGCTCTACAAGCTGCTCGACATGGGCGACCACATCGGGGCCGCGGGCTACCTCTTCCGCACCCGGACCGGCGAGCTGACCGTTCACGTCGAGCGGCTGACCTTCCTCTCCAAGGCCATGCTGGCGCTGCCCGAGAAGTTCCATGGGCTAGCCGACGTCGAATTGCGCTACCGCCAGCGCTACGTGGACCTCTTCACCAACCTGGAAGTCCGAGAGGTCTTCGTCAAGCGGGCTAAAGTTCTGAAGGCGCTGCGCCAGTTCTTCGACGAGCGCGGGTACCTCGAAGTTGAGACGCCGATGATGCAGCAGATCGCCGGCGGAGCGGCTGCTCGGCCCTTCACAACACACCACAACGCGCTCGACATGGACCTCTTCCTGCGCATCGCGCCGGAGCTTTATCTGAAGCGGTTGGTGGTCGGCGGACTGGACCGGGTTTATGAGATCAACCGCAACTTCCGCAATGAGGGCGTGAGCACACAGCACAATCCCGAGTTCACCATGCTCGAGTTCTACCAGGCCTACGCCAACTATCACGACCTGATGCAGATTACCGAGGAGATGATCGCGTTTGTGGCGCAGGAGGTAAATGGAACGACGATCACGAACTTCAACGGCGTTGAAATTGATCTGAGTAAGTGGACGCGGCATACTATGGTCGAGGCGATTCAAGAATTCTGGCCAACAGAAGCTGGACCGGCTCCTACCAAGCAGGACTTCCAAGACGCTAAAAGCTTTTGCACTTTCTTGGACAAAGCGTCGGACTACACTTACAAATACGTAAACTCACTACCTGCAACAATCTATCAACAGGGACTTGCACAATTAGGCTCAAAGATCGATAGACTCGTGAAACTGCAGGGTCTATGCAACGATGAAGCCGCCGACATTAAACAAGGACATCCGAAGGGAAAAAGTATCGCTACGTTCTTTGAATTCCTAGCGGAGCCGTTCCTCATCAATCCCACCATCATCTACGATTTTCCAACAGACGTCTCACCGCTCTCCAAGCAGAAGCCGGATGATCTGGAGTGGGTTGAGCGATTTGAGTTTTACATTGGCGGCTTCGAACTGGGCAACGCCTTCAGCGAGTTGAACGATCCTGTCGAGCAGCACAAGCGCTTTGCCCAGCAACTTGAAGAGCGCGCTCATGGCGACGACGAGGCTCACCAGATGGACGAGGACTACGTACGCGCGCTGGCCTATGGGCTGCCACCCACCGGCGGCGAAGGCCTGGGCGTTGACCGCCTGGTGATGCTGCTGACCGGCTCCAAGTCCATCCGCGATGTGATTTTGTTCCCCTTGATGCGAAACAGGGATCAGAAATCAGAGATCAGAGATCAGGAAACAGGCCAACCGTGAACATTCTCTTCGTCGGCGATATCTTCGGTAGCGCGGGACGCAAGATCGTGCGCGAACATATCGGCCACGTGCGCGCGGCTAACGCCGTTGACCTGATCATCATCAACGCCGAGAACGCCGCCGGTGGTTTCGGACTGACACCGCAGCTCGCCGAGGAGTTCTTCGATCTGGGCGCGGATGTGCTGACCACCGGCAACCACGTCTGGGACAAGCGCGAGCTGATCGACTATTTGAACTCGGTTCCCATCGGCAGCCATGAGCGCGCCCGCCGCGTGCTGCGCCCGGCGAATCTACAGCCCGATCTGCCCGGCTATGGCGTCTATGAGGGAACCACGCAGGGTGGCGTGGAGTACGCGGTCATTCAATTACTGGGCTGCGTCTTCATGAACACCACCAACGATCCCTTCCACACCGTCAACGGCCTGCTCGCCGGCATCAAGGCCAAGGTCATCATGGTGGACTTCCACGCCGAGGCGACTAGTGAGAAGGTAGCGATGGGCTGGTATCTGGACGGCCGCGTCACCGCCGTGCTGGGCACGCATACCCACGTTCAAACCGCCGACGAGCGCGTTCTGCCGGGAGGAACCGCTTTCCAGACCGATGTGGGCATGAGCGGCCCCTACGATAGCATCATCGGGGTCGAAAAAGAGCTGGTTCTGCGCAAGTTCCTGACCGGAATGCCGGGCAAGTTCGAGGCCGCCAAGGGAAACCCAAAGATGTGCGCGGCCCTGGTCACCTGCGATCCTGCCACCGGGCGCGCCTCGGCCATTCAGCGCATCCTGCTAGGTGAGTAGCGGGTCAGTTGTCAGTTATCGGTTGTTCGTGTCAGTCGTGGATTGTTATTTTCGTTGACTAGTGATTCCTACTCCCTAGTCCCTCACTGTCTGGGCCTTCCCTGTTCATCCACCGGCGCCGGATGAATTTCCTTCTCCCTGACCAGCGGGGCGGGCAGATGCGTGGCCTTTAGCAGTTTGCCCTTGCCGTCGAAGGTCATCGTCCACTCCATCGGCTGCCGAGCCACTGCCATATCCGTGAATCGTATGATTGCGCCGCCACGGCTTGGAATCTCCAGAACGGCCTGCATGGCCGCGGGAAACTCCGCATTTCCGGCCAGCGCGGCGTAGCAGAGGCCTGTCCCCAGCCATACCGGGGCCGAGTCAGAGTGCTCTTCCGCACGGATATGGTTGAAGGCCGCAATGGTCAGTGCGTTGATAGGCGCGGGCGAGAAGAGCGAATAACCGCGGCGCTGAATGGGGATGATGTGCACCCGGCCCTCGCCGCGTGAAATCGACGCTGAAAACAGGCTTACGTCGCCCGCACCGTCGTTACATGTGAAGCGGAGGTAGAGGTGATTCGGCAGCGCGGGACAGATGATCTGCTGGTAACTCCATTTGCCCTGATTGAACTCCAGACCGGCAAATCCGGCGCGTTCGGCGATCGCGGCCTCCGCGCCCGCCGCTAGATTGCTGTCCCGCTGGGCCATCCGGTCAGGGGCGAGGAACTCGATGGAGTGCGCCCGCCCGGAATCCTCGGTGTTAGGAGGAAACGGCATGGGGCGAGGAACCTCGGCGACCGGCCTGACCTTGAATCCGTCCGCGGAAAGCTCCTCAACTGTCTGAGCGCCCGCGGGGAGGCAGAAAATGGCGTTGGAAGCTACAACCAGGACGATGGGGAGGAATCTCAGTCGTTCCATGCTCCGATAGACTACCACTGCGTGGAGCGGGATTTTGGACAAGAGTTTCGTCAGAAGAAGAGGGCAGCCAATTGAGGCTGCCCTCTTTGCTTCCAGGAGCATGAGATTGCGCCGGACTTGAATTGAATCCGAGCCAATCAAACGGTTAGTAAATCAGTGCGCCGCCGGACGATGCCCAGGCGCTGGCTTACGTGCCGGGACGGACTTCTTTTTCTCCGCCTGTACGGTTCCCTCACGGAGCACGATCTGAGCAGACTGCGCCGTGGTTGCGGTAGCCGGAACCTGCGTGTAGTTGTCGTAGCTTCCATCCAGCTCGGCTTGCCCCTTGGACTGGAGTCCGTATTCGAAGCCGACCGCGGGCACGTCCTTGTCAGCCAGTGGCGTCTTCAAATTCACGATAAAGTCGGGGACTTTGGCGTCTTTGGCGTCCTGGGTCACGGCCACCTTGATGACCGAAGCGCTGGCTTCCAGCACTATGCCGGGAACCGGGGTTGCCTGATCCTTCATGACTGCCCAGACTCTATCGGCGTCTTCCTTGCTGCCGTAGGCCAGAACCAGCTCCTTATCGGCCAGAGCCAGCTTGCTCGGGTCCGGCGTGGCTACCAGGATTGCGTGGATCTTCTCCGCGGGCGTTGGCGCAGGCTTGATCACAAATCCCGAAGGAAACACAGTGGCCGCCGCCTGGGTCTTGATCTCGTCCAGCCCATCCATCGCGCCGTGGTACTTCTTGTACCAATAATCAAGCTTCTTCTCGATCACGGCCTTGTAGCTGTCCGGCGCGAAGTTGAGCGCGCGGGCATAGAACCATACGGCGTTGACTGCGTCCGGAGGAGTCAGCTTGGCATAGGCTTCGGCAATCTGAAGGGTGTCTACCAACCCCGGTCCGCTCCTGGTCGCTTCGGGCGAAAAGAGCATCAGTTCCTGGCGATACTCCTCGATGCCGGCCGCGACGTCCTTCTTGGAAACGATCTGGTCCAGGGCGATGGCCGAGTGGAAGATCGGATTGGTACCACTGGTCAGCTTCTTCCAGTCGGCGTCGGATGTGCCGGCCGGCTTGGGCGTTACAAGGCCCTTCCGGCTTAGCGACGCCGCATCATCGCAGGTCTGGGCGTCGCTGGTCCTGCCGCACTGGCTCTTCTTGATGACCACCGAGATAAAGATGGCCTTCATGTTGTTGGGGTCCACCTGCAGCAGGCGGCTGGCGGAACTAAGCGCCTTGTCGGCGTCACCGATCCCCTGATAGGTGTCAATCAGCAGGTCGAGAACGGCCTTTTTGACGACGCTCTGGGGATAGGTTTGCAGAAAACCCTCAAGGGCTGATGCTTTGGCTTTGGGGTCGATCTGGGTGATGGCCATTTGATAGGCGTTAAACTCGGTCGCATCTTTGATAGAGATCGTGTCCGAATCCTGGGCTTTCAGCGTGGGTGCGGAAGCGAGGCAAACGCACACCAACGCCAACGCGAATGCAAAGACAAACTTCTTCATTCAATGCTCCTGGAAACTGCCGAGATGGAGATCAATATTCAAGCACTCGCTGGAGATAAACACAACCGATCACTTTGGCGGCTGAGCACCGGGGCGGCGGGTAAACGATACCACGGTTTCCATGCGGTCTTGGATGGATTATAGAAAGGCCTGCCCCCCGTGACAAGCAAAGTTGCTAGGGAAATGCAAAATCCCTGCCGGTATCACGATCCCGGGGGGCTCCGGCTGTGACCGGAACCCGTCCAAAGGGCGGTTTTAAAGCGAATACCGTTTTCCAATGTCTCGAAATACGGCATTGCCGTCCATCTGCCTGACAGGCCCTCCATATTGCCGGTCTCATCGACCTATGCCAGCTTAGACACCGGCCTGGAAAAAACTGCTCCTGGGCGTTTATAGGTCAACCGGCGCCCTATTGGAGCAGCCTGACCAGTTCGGCCTGTTCGGCCAGAAACGCATCGTGTCCATGGGCGCTGGTCATCTCCCGGTAGTCGGCCTGAACGCCGGCGGCACGGATGGTATACGCAAAGTCGCGCACCGCATGGGGCGGAAAAAGCCAATCCGAGCTGATGCCGACAAAGCTGAGCCGGGCGCGTATCCGGCCAAAGACCTCCGCCGCCGAGGCCTGGCCGCGCAGCGGATCCCAGGTGTCCATGGTCCGCAGGATAGCCAGATAGGAGTTGGCGTCGAAGCGGTCCATAAACCTTGCTCCCTGGTGGTCCAGGTAGCCGGCGACATCGAAGCGCCCGCCAATGAGTCCTCCGCCCAGGTCGTCAAGCCCCCACGGATCTTCGCCATTGCGATTGAGATTTCGGCCGAATCGCTCGTCGAAGAGCTCCGCGGACTTGTAGCTGATCATGGCGATCTGGCGGGCCAGCGCCAGCCCCCGCAGAGGAGGACGTTGCGGCAGATAGTGGCCGCCTGCCCAGTCGGGATCGTTTTGGATGGCCTGGCGTTGCAGGTGGTTGAGCGCCAGCCCCATGGCCGAAAGCGGAGCCACACCAATAATCAATGACCGTTCCACGCGCTCCGGATCATGCATAGCCCAATCCAGGGCCTGCATACCCCCTATGGAGCCCCCCAGGACCAGCCTGAGCTTCCGAATGCCTAACGAATCCAGCAACCGCGCCTGGGCCTGTATGTTATCCCGGATCGATACCAGCGGAAAATCCGAGCCATATACCTTTCCCGTCTCGGGGTCCACTGAGCCGGGCCCGGTCGTGCCGTAACAGGAGCCCAGCATATTGATGCAGATCACGAAGTCGTGTTGCAAAGACAAGACCGCGCCGGGCGCGAAGATCTCAGGCCACCAGGAGCCTACCAGCGCCGAACCGGAGAGCGCGTGACAGACCAGGACGGCGTTGTCGCGGGCAGCATTCAATCGGCCATAAACCGCGTAGTGCAGCGTAACGCCGGCCAACGTGCGTCCGCACTCCAGCAACAGGTGCTCGTCGAGCACAAAGTCGCCCTCGTAGGTCGGGACGGGAACTGGCGTTGCGGGTGGTGAACTTCCGGTCCCTGCTCGGCTGATGGATTCAGTCATAGTAATCATTTTGCAACACCGGCCTTGGTTTTGGTTGCGCCCGCGAAGGAATGTCCGTTGGCGACCTCGATTGCCTGATCCAGATCGGCCAGAATGTCTCTGATATCTTCGATGCCTACCGAGAGCCGCACCAGCTCGGGCGTGACCCCAGTCGTGGCCTGCTCCTCCACCGAAAGTTGCTGGTGAGTGGTCGAGGCCGGGTGGATCACCAGCGACTTGGCGTCGCCGATGTTGGCCACCAGCGAAAACAGCTCCAGCGAGTCGATCAGCTTCTTCCCTGCCTCATAGCCGCCCTTGATGCCGAAGGTAACCAGCGCCCCACGACCGTTCGGCAGATATTTCTTCGCCCGTTCGTAATAAGGGCTGGACTCCAGGCCAGGGTAGTTGACCCACTCCACCCCAGGATGCTGCTCCAGGTGCCGTGCCACGGCCAGGGCGTTCTGCGAGTGGCGCTCCAAACGCAGGTGCAGCGTCTCAATCCCCTGCAGTATAAGAAAGGCATTGAAGGGCGAAAGCGCCGCCCCGGTGTCGCGCAATCCCTGTACGCGCGCCTTGAGGATGAACGCCAGCGGTCCGAAAGCCTCCGTGTAGGAGAGCCCGTGGTACGAGGGATCCGGCTCGGTGAAGCCTTTGAAGCGCCCCGATGCGGCCCAATCGAATTTACCGGCGTCCACAATCACGCCGCCAATAGTGGTGCCATGGCCGCCCAGAAACTTGGTGGCAGAGTTGATCACGATATCCGCTCCCCACTCGATGGGCCGCACCAGCGCAGGCGAGGCCGAGGTATTGTCAATTACCAGCGGCAGCTTGTGTTCATGGGCGATGGCGGCGATTCTCTCGATATCCACCACATCCAGCTTGGGGTTGCCGAGAGTTTCGGTATAGATGGCCCGCGTCTTGCCGTTGATGGCCTTCCGCAGTCCGTCAAAGTCGTCGGCGTCCACAAATCGGACCGTAATGCCCAGCCGCGGAAACGTGTAGTGGAATAAGTTGTAGGTGCCGCCGTAGAGAGAGGTCGTCGAAACGATCTCCTCCCCTGCCGAAGCCAGCGTGGTCAGGGTAAGCGTTTCCGCCGCCTGGCCAGAAGCCGTTGCCAGAGCCGCAGCCCCGCCTTCGAGCGCCGCCACCCGCTTTTCTAATACATCCGTAGTGGGGTTCATGATGCGGGTATAGATGTTGCCAAACTCCTTCAGGGCAAAGAGACGCCCGGCATGGTCAGCATCCTGGAACTCGTACGAAGTAGTTTGATAGATTGGCACGGCTCTCGCGCCAGTCGCCGGGTCGGGCGATTGGCCGGCATGGACGGCGAGGGTAGCAAACTGGTGCTGCTTCGGTTCAGGCATTTTGTACTCCTTTTGTTGTTGTTCGGCTTGTGAATGCGGCCGGTAGGGGGAGCCGGGCCGCTCTACAAAAAAGAAGACGGCCCGAATCCTCTCTGGGACCCGGGCCGCCTGGCTTCAAGATCGGTTGCGCTTAGCGCATTCGCCTCTCAAGGGCCGCACGGACGGGTCCGCATCCCATACACATACACATGCACAGGTCCGCGATTCCGAGTTTCCTTGAGTTAGGCATTAAGAAAAGTATCGGCGGTAGCTGGGTAAAAGTCAAATCTTCTTTACCGGTCGTTTCTGATCCCTGATCTCTGACCCATGATCTCTGTTCTACGGCGCGGCGGCGATGGCGATTGCGCCAACGGGATCGGTTCCAGTTGTGGATGTGAAGGCGGAGTCCAGCTTGCCGGCGGTTGTTGAGTCGAAAGTGTAGGCCTCCAGGTCGGGGCTGCCGCCCGAGTCGACCGCCAGCAGGTAATTGCCGGTCGCATCCTGCGCCAGGCTGACCGGGTAGATTCCGGTCGAGGCGGTCGTTGTGAGAGCGGTCAATGTGTATGTAGTTCCTGTGCTGGTCAAAGCAAAACCGCAGATATTGCCGGCCGTGCTGCCTGTGACGGTCCGGTTGGCGACATAGATGTATGCGCCTGGAGTTGTGCTGTATGGGGTGGGCAGGATGGAATTAGGCGCCAGGCCGCCACTCGAGTACGGGGAACCGGAGACCTCAGTTGGCGTGCCGCTGCTCAACGAGCTGTAACTGAAGGCGCGCACTCCGCCTGTATTGCTGGACCCGGCCGTAACCGCAACCTCGCCGATGTAGAAGAGCCGAGGAGTAGAAGTTGGATCGATGGCAACCGATACAGCAGCTCCCCCTGTGCCATTACCCTTTACTGCAATGATTGTGGTTATAGCCGCCGGCAGCGGGTCGGCATTTGCCGCAGTAAAGGGCACAACTGCCGTGCCGCCGTTGCCCAGGGCGACAAAAACATACTTGTTGTCTGGCGAGATGGCCATCTTCTGCGCCGAATTGCTGGAGAGAGCCACCTGCTGCTCTGTGGCGGTCGTCGATACCGCTCCGTTGGCTGGGTTGATGGGAATGGCGTAAAGATACCCCACCCCTGAGGCTTCCAGCAGCCAGGAATTGGTCGAGTCCACCTGCAAGGCATAAGCGGCGGTGTCGCTGGCAATAGGCGTCGAGTTCGCCAATGCCGGAACGCCCCCCGTGCCGATGGTGTAGAGGTAGATGCCGGTTGCCGTACTCACATAGAGAAAAGCATTGTTGGGAGCCACGGCGATGGCGTAGGGCCCCGAGGGCAATGTGAAGGGGCTGCCGGTGAGCGGGGTCAGTGTGCCTTTGACGATGGAGTAAGCGACCAACTGGCTGGCCTGCTGGTTCAGCACATAGAAGACGCTGCCGGTTGCTCCCGTACCGCCCCCACCGCTGCTGCTGGGCGGATTCCAAAAGCCCTTGCAGCCGGCCAGGAGCGAAACCCCTGCCAGAAACAGCCGCGCCTGTCTCCCCATTCTCATCGCCGCTCCATTTAGATCCAATACCGGGCCCGTCACTTCGAGGGTATCGCTTTCGCGCCAGCCGTGTCTCGCTGCCGCGTGGGTCGCGCAGGGGTCTCCCCCCGATGCACGGAAAGACGCGCTCTAGTGTGGATACGCTCGCCGGAATGGGCGTCAGGCAGTTGCTGCCGGGGAAGCGGTCTCGGCAGCCACCTGGTCCAGCGCCGCGCCAATGGCGTGAATAACCGATGCCACGCGCACCACGGCCATCACCAGATCCTCAGTGGCGCCCTTTTCACGAACCACCTTCTCGTGGGCATCCACACATTTGCCGCAGCCGTTCACTGCCGAGACGGCCAACGCCCACAGTTCGAAGTCCACCTCTTCCACGCCGTGGCCGCGCAGGCCGTTCATGCGCAGGCGGGCCGGCACAGCGTCGTATCTGGGATTCGAGCTGAGGTGCTGGAAGCGATAGAAGATATTGTTCATGCCCATGACGGCGGCGACGGTTTTTGCCGCCTCCAGCGCCTCCGGTGAGAGCTGCTCAGCCGCTGCGGCCAGCGCCGGACCTGTGAGGGTAGCACAGCGCGTGGCAATGGCGGTGGCGGCAACGGTTCCCCACAACTGCTGCGCGGTCAGTTCGGTGTTATTGCGCACCAATGAGGAGTAATTCAGCTTGAGGTCCCTGGCGGACGGAGGAAGAGCGTCGATGAGCGCATCGAGAGTCATAGCGTTGTGCTCCTGGTAAAAGGCAGGGCTTCAAGCATCGCAGGCCTTGCAAAATAATAGCGCCACCCGCGGTTGCGGGTGGCGCCAGTTGTGGTATCGCGCTGAGGTTAGAACTTGTAGCGCAGCGCAAACTCCAGGATGCGGGGATCAAGCGCACTTGTTACCTTGCCGTAGTTTGCGTTGCCCAAGGTCGCATTCGGGTTGCCGGGGTTGGTGTGGTTGAAGGTGTTGAAGGACTCAGCACGGAACTCAACCAAGTGCTTCTCCCGGATGGTGAACTGCTTGAAGAGGCTGAGGTTTGAAATCTGCTGGCCCGGTCCGCGAATGATGCCGGTCTGGGCGTTGCCATAGTAGCCATTCGCGGGATTCTGGAAGGCGGCCGTGTTGAACCACTGTTGAGTTGAGCCGATCTTCCATGTCTTCGGTCCGTTGGTCGTCGTTGTTCCCGGCACGATGTCCGGCCTTGCCGCTAAGCCCTGGAACGATTTGCTCAGGCCCGGCGTAATCGACGATCCAGCGCGGAAGGTCGAGATGTCGGAGATGCGCCAGCCGCCCAGAAGTATGTTTCCGACTCCATGGCTGTGCTGGAACAACGGCAAGGTGTACATGAGCGTGATGGACATCGACTGCGGGTAGTTCAGTCCATCTGTATTGCCGTGGTAGCGCTTGGTGTTGTACGGATCGACCACGCTGCCGTTGTACGTGTTGTGTGACCAGGTGTAAGCCACCGAGGCATACAGCGATTTTGTCACCGGATGCTTCAGTTGGGCCTCCAACCCGTTCCACACCTGCCACTGCCGGGAGCTTAGGGTGTTGATCGCGCCATACCCCTGATACGGCGCATAAAATGCAGAGTTGTCTCCGGCGGCGCCGCTGTTTGCGGGATTGGTGTTGATTAACGGATTGAAGTCGTAGGTCACGCCGCCCGAAGTGTAATACGGCGCTCGGTTGTAATCCCATGTGCCTACCAGATGCTGAATGCGGCTTCCTGCTCCGGCCACTGAGGCGATGAGGTTGCCGCGGAATTCATGCTGAACTCCAAGCGAGTAGCTAGCCACCGGCGAGGCCTGAATATTCTGGTCCTGGGAGGTGAGCGTTTGGACGGATACCACATTCCCTGTGCCGCCCGCATGTGTTACGTCCCAGGTCGTGACGGATGGGAATACCAGGTTTGTCAGGCTCTGGTTCGTCAGCACCGGTGGATTTGCAATGCAGTTAAACGAGCAATCCTGGTTGGTGAAGATGCGCGTGTACGTCATGCCGTAACCGCCGCGTACGCTCGTCTTTCCATCGCCCCGGACATCCCATGCAAAACCCGCATCGGGCCCGAAGTACCAGTTGTGCGCGTTCGAGAAGTTGATCGGCAAGCCCGTCGACAGCCCGTTGTTGAAGACCATGCCGTTGTTGTAGACGGTGCCGTACGCAAGGTTGGTGGCGCCGCTGCTGTGGTTCACGGTCGGCGCGTTTGTTGGTACGAAGGCTGACGGCAAGAAAATTGTCTGCGAGTTCGCTCTGCCGTGGGGCAATGGCATATGAGAAAAACGCAGGCCGAGGGTAAAGGTCAGATTCTTGGTCAGCTTGTACTGGTCTTCAATGTACGGCGAAATCGTGAAGGCATGAATCTCGCCGTGAGGCATATTGCTGACCTCGCTGAAGCTGCCGATATAGCCGAGCAGCATATCCGCGATTGCGTCATCCTGTTGCACCGAGCCTGTAGCGGGCTTGGTGGAGTTGCCATTGAAAGTGAATGCCCCATTGGTCTGTTGGCCCGAATCCTGCCGCTTTGTATTCCAAAGGAACTGCACGCCCGCTGTCAGATAGTGCTTCCCATGGAGCCAGCTCAGGTTGTCGCTGAGTGTATCGTCCAGATCGGATGCATGGGGGAGCGGCCGCGCCGCTGTGATGCCCTGCCCCGAAGTGCCGCCGGAAATCGATACCTGAGGTGTGCGATTGGCAAGAAAGGCAGTGGGATAGAAGAGAGTCTCTGTGAAACCCGGCACCTGGTTGACGTACGCGATTCCTTGCAGGGTCAGGTTCAGAAGAAAGATATTCATGGAGACGCTGGTGTTGTTCACCAGGTTCGGCGTCAGGGTCTGCGTCAGCGCGACCTGCGCCAGCTTGTTGTGCGTATAGTCGGTCTCCCAATCGATCGGAGTTGAGCCGTTGCTCACGCTGCTCTGCGCCCACATCTGGTATTCGTCAAAATACTCGGCGAGCAAGTGGTACTTGGAGGTAATGTTGTGATCGATCTTGATCTCGTCGTCGCGCTGATTGGTGATCTGCGGCTTCGTATTGCTGTAATTTTGGGCGACGCCGGTCACCGAGTAGTTGGGCAGCGGATAGAGCGTGTTCAGGTACGCCGTCGAGCTCGCGTTGATTCTCCCGGCCGGAATCTGGTACAGGCCGCTGGAGTTCGTCGCGAAGTTGGTGCCCGCCACTGGATCCTTAATGGGCGAGACAAAAAGTCCGGCTTTCTGATTTGCCGTGGGCACGATGCTGAGGTTCACGCTGGCCTGGTGCAGAACCACCCACTGCTCGTCCCAGAAGAAGAAGGTCTTCTGCCGGTTGCTGTTGTAGTGATGCGGAATGTAGACCGGGCCGCTCACGTTATAGCCGAAGATGTTCTGCTT
>Ga0182017_10000993_pt1 | contig 22244 bp, 14 predicted proteins | sample 712E3DmetaG_FD_120492 | JGI IMG/M metagenome (GOLD analysis project Ga0182017, IMG submission 120492) | Permafrost microbial communities from Stordalen Mire, Sweden - 712E3D metaG | ecosystem: Environmental > Terrestrial > Soil > Wetlands > Permafrost | place: Sweden: Stordalen | collected... | reverse complement strand
TAAAGAGTGTGACGATTCATTGTTAAAAGGAATGAAGAATGAAACAACGAATAGAAAGCGACTCTATTATCCGGCCCGTAATCAGTTCTGAGAATCCTATTGCAATGAATTTCATTGTCAAGAAATTAATAAAGATGTAATGAAATTATTCCGCAGTACGGTCTATCGTTTGACTCGCTCATTGGTCATTTGATATATGGAAAAACGACTGTGCGCCATAACACTGTTTTATCAGGAACTTATCGGTAAACTTATTGTTGTAGATAATGCACCGCAAATACCATGCCCTTCCTGATCACGTTTTTGATGCTCTGACTTCTATCGATCTGAACACATTTTCGTCTCGAATAGATAAATGATGTACGTGGTAATTGTCAGCAGACGCGCAAAATGTTACTGATGAAATAGATTCTCAGTGCAAAGGCAAACAGAATCGACCGGTGCCTTGGATGTCGGAGAAAAAACAGGTAACCTATATACGAATTATCGAAAGGATGATGCATTGAGTTGGAGAAGCAAAACATGAGACGAAAAGTAGGACTCTGGATTGATCATAAGAAAGCTGTAATTTTTTGTCTATCAGACGAAGGAGCTGAAATAAAACGAATTTCATCAGAATTGGAAAAAGACGTCAGGTTTTCCGGTGGTGAATCGGCAGAGAAACATAAAGATAAGCGTTTAACCGGCTATCTGAACAAGTATTATGATGAAGTGCTCTCGTATATTCGTAATGCAGAATCTATTTTGATATTCGGTCCAGGTGAGGCAAAAATGGAGCTCAAAAAAAGACTTGAGAGCATGGAGCTCCATAAACGCATCGTTGGTTTTGAAACAGTCGATAAAATGACAGATAATCAGATTGTTGCAAAAGTGCGACAACGATTTATCAGTTAACACTCGGCTCACACTCAATCAATAAGAAGGCAAAGGTATTAAATTCCATTCAGATAATTTAAACTTTGTTGGGTACCGCTTTGCATCTCAGTGAATCAGTTTATAAACGTCTCCGGTTAATTGCCTCGGGCGTTTGCCACTACTAATTTCCGCGAGTAAGGAATCAATCCGCCAGCATCAACAATTGCCTGCCGTGCTTTTGGCAGCGGAACAACTTGAAATGATTTTCCAGAAGTAGTATTCACCACTGCGGTTGAAGTAATTTCAAGCATATCACCGTTAACCGCTTCTATGTCCGGACAGGTTACTGTCTGCAATCCAAGATTAATACTGTTTTGCAGGAAGATACGGGCAAAATTCTTTGCAACAACAATCAGCTCGTACCCTTTCAGCGCGGAGACTGCTTGTTCACGTGAAGAACCGCATCCAAAATTTTTTCCGCCGATGATAACGCTTCCCGGAAGAACTTGCTTTGCTCTTAATTTGTCGTTCAACTCTTGAATATCTGCAAATGCGAATTGTGCTGTTTCTGTCGGAAGTACTGTCGCCATATACCGCCCGGGATAAATAATATCTGTGGAAATGTCGTCACCGAGTGTATAAATAACCTTTGCCATATTAGATCTTTTCTCCTTTCACTGTTCTTGGATCGGTAATGACACCCGATAGAGCCGACACGGCCGCTACGGCCGGTGAACAGAGATACACTTCTGATTTCGGATTACCCATACGCCCTTTGAAATTTCTATTAGTTGTAGATAGAGCAACTTCACCATCTCCGAGCGCGCCTTCATGCACGCCAAGGCAGGGCCCGCAGCCGGAATTCATCACAACGGCTCCAGCCTTCATGAACGTGCCAATATATCCCTTCGTCAAAGCCTGATTGAAGATTCGCCCGGAAGCAGGGAAGATAAGCATGCGCGTTCCTTGTGCGACCTTTTTGCCTTTCAGAATTTTCGCCGCAAGAGCCAGATCGTCCAGTCGGCCGTTTGTGCAAGAGCCGATAACTATTTGATTCACTTTTATGCCTTGTACTTCTTTGATCGGCTTAACATTGTCCACCGTATGCGGGCATGCGATCTGCGGTTCCAGTGCAGTAACATTGATGTTGATGACTTGTTCGTACACAGCATCTCTGTCCGGTTTTACAAGATCAATCTTTCCTTTTACGCCGGATTCTTTTCGGAGATAGCGGATAGTTTCTTCATCAGCTGGAACGATACCGCTTGTCGCTCCTGCCTCCACCGACATGTTGCAAATAACCAACCGTCCCGAGGTTGACATACTCTTAATCGTCGGTCCGTGGAATTCGATGACTTTGAAATTTGCTCCTTCAGCAGTCAGCTTACCGATGAGGTGGAGAATAAGGTCTTTTGGACCGACGAATTTTTTGAATGTACCTTTCACATTTACTTTAATGGTAGCAGGAACTTCGACATTTAAAACCGTGCCGAGCGCCCAGACGCTTGCCATTTCCGTCGCACCGATTCCAAAAGCAAACGCACCAAGCGCGCCGTGACTTGTCGTGTGGCTATCCGTTCCCACGACAACATCGCCAGGATGCACATAGCCATTTTCGGGTAATACTTGGTGACAGATACCGCCGACATCACCCCTGATATCGTGGAACTTTGCAATAGAATTCGCTTTGACAAACTCCCGTATCTTTTTTTGGTTTGATGCGGTTTTTGGCGATTCGGCGGGAACCCGATGATCGAAAATAATGCCGATCTTCGATGGATCCCACAACTTAGGTATGAGCCCAGTCCCTTGATAAATTTCTAGGTATTGGTTCATGACTAATGCAGCGTTTTCATGCGACATTGCAAAATCTACTTTTGGCTCAACAACATCACCCGCTTTGACCGATTTCAAGCCGGATGCACGTGCAAGAATTTTTTCAACAACCGTCATTCCCATAACAATTCCTTTATTTTTTCCATGTCAATTATATGCAATCCATATAAATGTTATCCAACAATTTTTTTCATACCCTGATATTTATCATCAAGTCGATTTTTGGGAAGGAATTCGTTTTCCATTGATCGATATTCTTTTAAACCGACAAAATCCGTATAGTCTTCGAATGAGGACACCCATTGTGTCTGTCCAGCTAAAATGCCGCTCGGTGAGCTTTTGAGTGCAGTAAAGAAATTCATGAGCGCCTTATGTGCGACCATAATAGACGCGACGGGGATTGAGACACGCCCGATACGCATCTTGGCAAGCTCGGGAATTGAAATGAGTTCGGTCTTCATCCCGGAAATTGCATCCATGAGATTCACAGAGAGAGGTCCTTTTACTTCTTTCACGGCCTTCTGAATATCAGCCTTGGTTTTAATCCCATCTATGAATGCAAGATCGGCGCCGGCTTTGAGATAGAGATTACAGCGGCGAAGAGCTTCATCCAATCCTTCAGCGGCAAAGACATCCGTCCGTGCATTGATAATAAAATCCTTATCTAAACGATCTCTTACTTGTGCGCATGCACGGATCTTTCCAGCCATTTCATCTGCTGGAATGACTTCCTTGCCAGACATATGTCCGCAGCGTTTCGGGAAGACCTGGTCTTCAATATTCATCCCGGCAACACCCATTTGAATAAGACGATAAGTGACCCATGCCGCATTGACTGCATTCCCGCCACCGGTATCAATATCTGCCATAACAGGGATACTCACTGCTTGTGTCATGTTCCATGTTATATCGAGAACATCTTTCATCTGAACAAGGCCGACATCCGGTTTCCCGATGAAAGAACCTGCAATACCATATCCTGATATCTGAATTGCTTCAAATCCACACTGTTCGATGACTTTAGCACTGAGAGCATCATGTGCTCCTGGTACGACAACCGCGCGTCGTTTCATAATTGCATTTCTTAATACCGTTGTTTTATTCATAGACTCTCCTTTACTTCATCGTAATTTTTTTTATTTGTACACTTTAATTACCAATCGCATTTATTCGATGGTTTATTTTATTCTTGCGACGATCGCACGAGCCATATCGAGTGTTGTATCTTTGCCGTCCATATCATAGGTTCGTACTTTTCCTTCTTTGATAACAGCTGCAACAGCGTTCTCGAGGCTCGTACCTTTCTCTGTTTCACCCAACCAATCGAGCATCATTTTCACAGCAAGAATAGTTGCAATAGGATTCACTTTATACTGACCGGCATATTTTGGTGCAGAGCCATGTGTCGGTTCGAAGACAGCAAGCTTGGTTCCAATGTTGCCGGAACATCCAAATCCGAGTCCGCCCACCATCTGTGCACAAAGATCAGAAATAATATCACCATAAAGATTCGGTGCAACAAGAACATCGTAATTGAACGGATTCTTCAATAGCCACATAGTCATTGCATCTATATTGGCATCATCCATTTGAATTTCGGGATACTGCTTTGCAACTTCCTTGGCGGCCTCGAGGAATAATCCGTCAGTTGCACGCACTACATTGGCTTTGTGAATAATAGTAACTTTCTTCCGTTTAAACTTCCGGGCAAAATCGAACGCTGCGCGTACAATCCGTTCGCTTCCAACTTTCGTGTTGATCTTGCAAGATACGGCATATTGATCCAGTGGAAGATGAGCAAATGGGGCAAAGGGCTTCGATACTTTAGTCAACAGAACTGCGAGCTCCTGTGGCACCGGGTTGAACTCGACTCCAGAGTAGAGATCCTCGGTATTCTCACGGAAGACAACAAGGTCGATTCCTTCCTTAAAGTTCAGAGGATTTCCGGGATACGCTTTGCATGGCCGCAAACAATTATACAGATCAAACATCTGCCGCATGCGAACGATAGGCGATCGATAGACTAAACTTTTCGATTGCAATTCCGGCACAAGCTCTGCCTGCGCCGCTTTGACAGGTTTGGAAGTGATTGCCCCGAAGAGCGCCGCATCTACATTTTTCAATAAGTTCACGGTTCGCCCCGGCAATGCATCTCCTTCCTTACACCAGAACTTCCAGCCAATATCGCCATGAATATATTCTGCATCCAGGTCGATTTTATCTAGAATAATTTTTGCTGCATCCAGCACGTCGATGCCGACACCGTCGCCCGGAAGCCACGCAATTCGGTATTTTGACATAGTGCACCTTTCTTAAAACGGATATCTGCTTCGTTATCCCGCAATTTCTTTAAGACAGCTGCGGATTATAGCGATACCTTCGTCGATCTCTCCCGTGGAAATATTCAGCGGCGGCCGGAAGCGAACCGTCCGTTCGCTGCAGCCGATAAGGATCAATCCTTTTTCGTTTGCTTTCGTTTTCACCATCTCACGTCGCTCCTTCGAATCAAGATCTATCGCACAAAAGAGTCCAAGACCGCGGCAGTTGCTTATGAGTGAAGGGAATTCCTTTTCCAGCTCCAACAGATTTTTAAGTAAATAATTTCCAACGACTCTTGCATTTTCCACAAGATCTTCTTCCTGAATAATCTCCAATATTTTTGTTGCACGCACCATGTCGACAAGGTTGCCGCCGAATGTTGAATTGATGCGGCTTGGGATATGAAATACATTCTCTGCTACTTCATCAATCCGTTTGCTGCAGACAAAACCACAGACTTGCATTTTCTTGCCGAATGTCATCATATCGGGCTCAACGTAATATTCATGTGCCCACATTTTGCCGGTGATGCCGACACCGGTCTGAACTTCGTCAATAATAAACATAATATCGTTCTCGCTGCACATCGTGCGAAGCTCGACGAAGAATTCTTTTCGGAAAAAATTATCACCGCCTTCGGCCTGAATGGGTTCGATGATAAGCGCAGCAATATCATCCGGGTTATCAACGATCGCCTGTTTAATCTGCCGGATTGCCAATGTTTCTTCATCTTTTACTGCTTCGAGCCGCGTCTCTGTGAGGGGAAATGTGAGAATGGGATTGTGAATGCGAGGCCATGAAAATTTGGGAAAATACTTAATCTTGACCGGATCGGTATTAGTCAATGAGAGTGTATACCCGCTTCTCCCATGAAATGCGTTGCGGAAATGGATCACCTGCGTTCCGATTTCCCGTGAGTATCCTTTAGTAAAATTCTTCCGGACTTTCCAATCGAAAGCGGTTTTCAGAGCATTCTCATTGCCCAACGTACCGCCGTCAATGAAGAACGCATAAGGTAAGTACGATGGCTGTGCCACGCGAGCAAATGTTTCTACAAACTCTGCCATCTCTACTGTATACGCATCGGAGTTTGACGGCTTGTTTACAGCGATCTTCCCTAACTTTTCAATAAATGACGGCTCACGCAATTTTGGATGATTCATTCCCAATGCACCTGATGCGAAAAATGTAAAATAATCTAACAGGGTGCGATTCGTGCGCGAGTCATAGACGTACGTTCCGTGACTTTTTTCCAAATCGAATACTATTGCGAAGCCATCTGCAAGCATATGGCTGCTGAGGACGGAGTGCACTTCAGAGGGAAGGATCGTTATCGGATAGTTAGCCCCAGGTCTTTCATTCTTGTTCGTGAGCATAGAACACCTCGAAATTCTTTTGTGAATGGATTCTGGAAAACATCATGCTTTTCCATTTCCTCAGAAGAATTCCTGATGTTCATACAATGAAACAATATAGAGGTGGGTTATTGCCACAGCTGTAATTCTTTCAGTGTCAGGCGTTTAAAATCATTGTTCGTCACTACTTACGATTCGGTTGAATAATTATCTATTTGTGCCCGCTGTAAATGGCCGCTATAGTCGATGTATACTGATTTCCATTCGGTAAAGAAATCGTACACTGCCCAGCCACCTTCGCGATGTCCGTTGCCGGTCTGCTTGACTCCACCAAAGGGCAGATGGGCTTCAGCACCGATGGTCGGAACGTTGATATAGGTGATGCCAGCTTTGATATCGCGGATGGCAACAAATGCTTTATTGACATCGCGAGTATAAATGGATGATGAGAGGCCGTAAATGGTATCGTTCAATTTTGCGATCGCATCTTCAAAAGAATCAGTACGAATAACGGAAAGCACAGGTCCGAAAATTTCTTCTCTTGCAATGCGCATGGAAGGAAGGACTCTATCAAATATTGTCGGCTCAAAGAACCAGCCGTTAGCCAAATCTCCCTGTACGGCATTACTTCCCCCGCAAAGAAGCTGTGCACCTTCGTTTTTTCCGATCTTCACGTACGACTGCACAATTTTCCGTTGACTTTCATTAATACATGGGCCGATATCCGAAGTTTGAAGAAGGCCATCGCCCAACCGCAGCTTTTTGGTCCGGTCAACAAGCATGGTGATAAATTTATCATAGACTTTTTCATGGAGGATAAGCCGACTGGTTGCCGTGCAGCGCTGGCCTGTTGTGCCGAATGCACCCCACAGAATACCGTCGAGTGCTAAGTCAAGATCGGCGTCATCCATGATGATTTGCGCATTCTTGCCTCCGAGTTCCAAGGAAACCCGTTTGAGTGTTGTACTCCCATCGCGCATAATCTGTTTGCCGATTTCCGTCGATCCGGTAAACAGAATCAGGTCGACATCCGGGTGAGCAGCGATTGCGCTTCCAACGTCCCTGCCGCTGCCAAACACAAGATTGATGACACCTTCTGGAATGCCTGCTTCCATCATGATTTCAACGAGGCGTGATGCCGTTTTCGGCGTATCACTTGCCGGCTTGAAAACAACGGTGTTACCGGAAAGCAGTGCTGGGAAAATGCCCCAGGTTGGAATTGCCATGGGAAAATTCCACGGCGTGATGATTCCTGCCACTCCTACAGGAACACGAATTGCCATTGCAAATTTGTCCGGAAGCTCAGAAGGAACAGTGTGGCCGAAAAGACGGCGGCCTTCTGTCGCGGCATAGTACGCAGTGTCGATGCCTTCTTGAACATCGCCGCGGGTCTCAGCAATTACTTTTCCCATTTCCCGTGTCATCTCACGGGCGATCTCTTCTTTATACTTTACGAGAAGATCTCCGATCTTACGCAACATATCGCCGCGTGCAGGTGCGGGAATTAAGCGCCATTTCTCAAAAGCAACCCGCGCTGCTCTCACCGCTTCATCAACATCTTCTTTCCCCGACCTTGGAAATACACCGACCACATCATTCCAATTTGCCGGGTTTCTGTTTTCAAAAGTCTTTCCTGACTTTGCTTCAACCCATGTTCCATTAATAAAATTTTGGAATTGCTGCGGCATGATTTTTTTCTCAGTAATCGTAAAAGCTTATTGTCCATTTATTATGGCTAGGTGATTCTCGATGTACACCACGATGTTTCTCCATGACCGCTTAGTGGAGAAGATAAGAGAAAAGATCGAAAAACAAAACCATATCAAACATATTGTGCCTAGTCGTGTATTTTTAAGTAATTCGCGCAAATTTGCTGTGTTTTATTCCGGGGGTACGCGAAATTTTGGGGCGAGTTCGATGGATTCTTGATGACGGTACGGATTACATACTTCATAAGATCTCTGAGTTTGTGAATGATTCTCAGAGTTCTTATACAAAAAAGAACGGTCCTTTTGAGCCTCAATGCGACCCGTTACCTGGTGCCACTAATATCTTTCTACTTCGATGAAGGCAGATCGGCATCGCGAATCTAGATGACCGAAGTGTTTTCCTAGAATTTTTTTAGGATTTATTTTTGGGGTCTTCTGCGTTTTTATGTAGGATTGATATTTCTAAATTTTTTTATGAAAATATTTTCTCTCGGGGACGGCATTCGGTGTTGTGAGACATATCACTTTAAAAATCATTTCAAACAATTAAACTATTATATGAAAATAGTAAAAACAGGTTTGCGGAAATGCAGGTTTCACTATCGATTTTAAGATATCCATGAGGTCAACTGAGAATTGCATAAGATTGAACACAAAAGGAATTGTTGAAGAAACAACGATTGTAATCTTATCGTGATTTATGAGAAGTTGACTAAAACATAGGAAAATTGTATGACGCTAAAGCCGTTTTCCCACCGGCTTGTTAGCCTCAGTTATCCCCGGCGTTTAAGTAGTGCGCCGGGTTTTTTTTTGAAAATCATTATTCCTATGATCAATGGTTGTTAGAGCACATATCTAGTACGTTTGAGTTGCATGGAAGTTGTTCCTTTCCCCAAAGACAGCCAGCGTCTGACCAGGAAAGAAGATGGATTGTCATCATATTTTATAAATCTGAGCGGTGTTGATTGCACCACCACCAAAAGATATTATCAGATTGCTAAATGACCAGAAATCATTTATCTTGCACGCAAAAAACCTTTACTATCCTTCACCTTGTGAACGCACTTGATCTTCCTATTAAACATAATCACGAATGACTCAGCAAAACGAGATCGTTTTACTGTTGAAGAGGAAAAACGACTTTTCGAAAGAACACGTAAAGGTGATACGGCAGCGTTTGAAAAAATTTATCGGTCATATGTGAAAGAACTCTGTTCATTTGCTGCGTATTATGTGAAGTCCTATGATGCAGCCGAAGACATTGTGCAGAATTTATTTCTTCTGCTCTGGGAACGCAGGGAAACTATTCGAATTGAAGGACTCCTCAAGACATATCTTTTTACTTCGACACGTAATCTATCATTAAACTTCTTGAAACGTCAAACTATCGATCGTAAAAGTACAGACATATATTCGATGCAGTATGCCATCCCCTCAGCCACGCCCCAAGAAATTGCTGAGTATCAGGAATTGGACATCTTAATAACACGAACCTTGGAGAAAATACCTGAACGTTGTAGAATTGTTTTTATCTTAAGCCGATATTTCAATATGAAATACGCAGAAATTGCAGAAATACTTGAAATATCCGTAAAAACCGTAGATGCGCATATGGTTCATGCTGTAAAAAGTCTCCGATCTGCCCTCCACTACAAATAAATCTAAAATCCCAAATTTTTCCATATAGGGAATTCTTCCGACTCAGTTGTCTTATAAGAACAACGAATCGATACTTCTATAATAATTAAAACGGGAATCCTATGAGCAAGAATCCACAAACCCTTCGCCTTTTCATCAGATACATTGTAGGCGAAGCAACTTTTGAAGAAAAACAGAAAGTAGAACAATGGTTGAAGAAAGATGCTGCGAATCAACAGCTTTTGCGATCATTGGAACAATTACTTCATGAATCACAACTCGATTTAGCACGATGGAATGAAGATGAACTTTGGAATAAATTTGCATCCAAAGCGGGTTTAGCGCTTTCTCAAGCGCAATCGCCTGATGAAGTCAGAAAAAAATCAGACAAGAACATTATCCAATGGCTGATTTTATCAGTAATGCGATGGTGCTTTGGTACAGAGAGATCATCATTTCAGTACGTCTTTCGACTTGCAATAATCTTTCTATTGATCCTGGGTGGCACGGTTGGGACAACAGTTTATTTCAAGCAGCTTCAACTGAAAAGAGAGTTAGCATACCAATCGACATATCAGGAATATTATACGCAAAAAGGGGAGAGATCCACACTTTTGCTCAGTGATGGCACGAGCATCCATTTAAATTCTGCAACCAGAGTTCGGTTTCCTGTTGTATTCGCAAAAGAGAAACGTGAGGTCTTTTTAGATGGGGAAGGATTCTTTGAAGTCGCTCACAGTAAATCTTCTCCATTTATCGTGCACACTGCAGATGCAAATATACGTGTCGTGGGAACTACATTTGATGTTACATCATATTCAGAAGATCATAAGACGCAAGTGATTGTGTCCGAAGGACAAGTCGCATTTGCAGGAACCCAACAACAAAATGTAGTATTGCTCAATCGCAATCAGATGAGCTGCGTTATAAAAGGTGGCTGTCCGACAACAGCAGAAGTAATTAGAACAGATAAATATTTAGCATGGTTAAAAAACCAGATGGTATTTGAAAATGCAACGTTTGCGGAAGTCATTAAGCAGCTTTCGCGCAAGTACGATGTGGCATTTGAAGTGCACGATCCCAACTTGTTGAATCGACATATCGTTGCCACATATGGTAATGAATCCCTATCTCAAATTATACGATCGCTTTCTTTTTCTCTACGGTTCCAGTATGAAGTACGAGGAAAAGTTGTGTCGTTGTATAGCCGTCAAAATCTTTGATCACTTAAATATTATTAGCCCATAGTAAGATGCATCGTTGTTATGACATCATGTAGAGAATGCAATAAAGAAGCTTACAGCGTATCATTTAATATTTCACCTAAGGAGAATATGATATGAATTATTGCTATAAGTTATGGCTGATATTACTGTTCACTGCCGTACTGTCTGGCCGACAAATACATGCTCAAGAAGCAACTCCCGAGCAAGTTCAAGCAAGCACATCAAAAACGATAGAAAAGCCCCTTCAACCAAATTCACAGATGGTGTTGGGACCAATCTCAATCAGGTTGGTCAATGAACCGATCATTGGCGCCATAAAAAAAGTTGCTGAAATGGTGCGCCTGAGGCCCGTACTGGATTATGATTTAATTAAGTCTGACAAAAAAATTAATCTGGTACTTGATGTAGCAACCCTGCCTGAAGCACTTGATGAAATTCTTCAGGGCATGGATATTCAATATTCAATCACAGAAAGCGGTCTCCTTGTTTTTGCTCAGGATGAAAAGCCACAAACTCAACCTGGAACAGTACGAGGCGTTATTACTGATGCTTTGAACAAAGAAGCGTTAATCGGTGTCAATGTGGTTGTGATGGAAACATCATTGGGCACTGCGACAGATATTGAAGGCCAATTTAGGATTGTTGGAATTCCGGCACGAGCTCTTAATATGAAAATCACTTGCATTGGATACGAACCACAAGTGATAAAAATAGATTTTTCAAAAACGAAGGATGTAACGATAAACATTCAATTGAAACCAGCTGTCATACAAGGTGAAGAAGTAGTTGTTACTGCTCAGGCAAGTGGTCAAAATGCAGCCATCAATCAACAGGTGTCTTCTCAAAATATTATGAATGTTGTTTCAGCTGCACGCATACAGGCTCTTCCGGATGCAAACGCAGCGGAATCAATCGGAAGACTGCCGGGAGTTTCACTCATGAGATCCGGAGGTGAAGCTACACAAATCGTTATCCGCGGGCTTGAACCTAAATACAACGTGATAACAATTGATGGGGTGGAGATAGCTTCAACAGGGTCTGCATCAAACTCAGGTGATAGAAATACAATCAATGACCGCGTAAATAACAGGAGTACAGACTTAAGCATGATATCGTCAACAATGCTGCGGGGCATTGAAGTTACCAAAACGGCAACACCAGATAGAGATGCGGCTGTTTTAGGAGGGACAGTGAACTTTGACATCAAAGAAGCAAAAGCATCATCCACTGGTGCTCCTACTGTTTCTCTCCTAGCCCAAGGAGGGTACAATGATCTTTCAAATATGTACAACGATTACAAATTTGTTGGGAGCGTAGAGCAGAGATTCTTCGATGACCAATTTGGAGTATTTGCGCAGGCGATTGTTGAAAGAGCAAATCGCACAGCCGATGGTTTGACTGTCAATTATTATATTCCAAATAAAGACACACAACCTGACATAACAGCAATTAGCAACATTGAGCCTGGTTATGATCAACGCGTGAGGCAACGATATGATGGTACTTTGGTCTTGGATTATCAAATGCCGGATGGAAGAATATCCCTTATGAATTTAGTGAGCAATGGCAAGACCACATCAGAAAGGTACAGTCAATATTATGATGTGCAAGGTAACACCATAAAGTACTATACCACATCAACACCAAACACAATGAATGTCATTGCAAATCTTCTTCACTTTGAGAAAAGACTATTTACAATCAAAATGGATGTCAAGTTTTCTCATTCGTATTCAGAGAATATTTCACCGAACACGTGGGATATTGGCTTTACACAATATGGATCAAATACGGGCACCTTACCCTTTAGCGACAGTCCGAACCAAATTGCCCAATTTGCATATGGTAAAACAAGATATGACACCCTGATGATCGATAATAACAATTGGTCGCAAAGCTTTAGTAAACAGAGGGATGTCGCTGTATCAGTTGACTTAGAGAGAGGGTTTACTCTTTCAGACTTTATTTCAGCCACAGTGAAGATTGGCGGAACGTATAAGTACACTACCCGCTATTATAACTACGATGGTGGTGGTGGTAATTTGTTCGGATCTATTGCTATGCCTGTTCGCCAATTAATCCTCCAAAAATTCCCTTGGTTGATGCAAGCTCCGTACTACCTCAATGCTAATGCGGTGGAAGATTTTCCAATTACTGCATTCTTAAACCCAAGCTTTAGGTTCGGGAAATTTCTAAAGGGGGATTATGCTATGAACTGCGGGACAAATATTGATTTGTTGTCGCAGATAATGGACATAGCAAAAAATTATGGGGAAAGCTTGAAAGGTGCCCCGAGTGGTGGCAGTAATCCTTTCGTACCTGACGTCTATGGAAGTCTTGCTAACGATTATTCCGGAAATGAAAGAAGATACGCTGAGTACTTCATGGCCACAGTGAATATAGGTTCCTGGATAACTCTTGTACCTGGAGTCCGCTATCAGGCGCTTCAGACGTCTTATAGCGCTCATCGTTTCTACAACGCAAGTGCCCCAAATCCTTTTCCAAGTACGCTTCCTCATATAGACACAACAATTACTGAATATCACGGATATTGGTTACCGGATGCAAGCTTAAAGTTTGATCCTTTTACATGGCTTAGTATGCGTGTTGCATACACCAACACTCTTGCATACCCGGACTATCGTGCCATAATACCCATCATCGACGTATTCAGTGCTTCTGCAAATTGGAACAATGTTGATTTAAAGCCGGCACGTTCCAAAAACTATGATTTCCAGATATCAATCTACAGTAATGAAATCGGGTTGCTGGCAGTTAGTTATTTTAAAAAGCAGATTGATGATTTGATATTCAGTCAATCAAGTTACATATCCGATCCTTCAAAATATCCAGGGCTTCCGAGCTATACGAAAGGTTTTGGTCTCACTACGTATATTAACAATACGAACCGCGTTGACGTTAATGGTATAGAATCCGAATGGCAAACGCATTTTTGGTATTTGCCGGCTCCTTTGAATGGTTTAGTATTGAATGTTAATTATACTCATTTATTCACTGGAGCAAACTATCCATATACATATTACACAAATTCAGGCTTCCCCTTTTATAAGTCAATATATGTTGATACAAGCTATTCTGATCGACTCATTGACCAACCGAATGACATAGTCAATCTTTCGGTCGGATATGATTATAATAGTTTCTCAATCTTGGTTTCCTTAATATCCCAAACAAATATCTTTAACAGTACGAATTTCTACAATTCACTCCGCTCAGACAAAAACAAATATCTTAGATGGGATATCGCGGGAAAGCAAGGATTACCGTGGTTCGGTTTAGAAGTATTTTTTGATATCAACAACCTTAACAGTGAGGAAGATACCTATACGATTAGAGGTTCTGGTTTTCCAAATTCGATATCTGATTATGGGTTAACTGCTGATTTAGGTATTAGATGGAAGTTATAGTAAGTAACTAATTACATATTAAAAGAAAGGAAGATCAATATGTGAATGACACGTGCTTAAAGGCGATCTATCTTGCGAAGGTTGTCGCCGAATTGTGAAAGGTAATCAGTAGATAAATTGTCAAATAGCAGGTTCGTTTAATTCAAAAATAAACTTCAACTGAAAGGATGTTTATTATGAAAACATTGTTTACGTCAATGGTCTTGATTGCTTTGGTGATGCTGGTGTTCGTGCCATCAAACTCATTTGCACAGGCCGCTGATACTGTAATAGTACCAGCATTACCGCCGGGGACCCTCAACAACGTCATAATGGCTGACACGGTAGCAGGTGGAATAGCACGTCACCCTAATCGTGTATGGTTGCTGAAGCCGACTGGTACGGTGGATACAACATATTATCTTACTGCCACCATACTGGTAACCAGCCTGAATTTGGTTGGAGTAACCAATCCAAAAACCGGACATCCTCCGGTGGTCGCGCCAATGATTCTGTCGGACAACTCGTCGGTTCCGCAATTCATTACAATAAAAGGTGCTAGTACAATATACTGTAAGAACATTTACTTTTTAGGGACACGACCTGATGGAGCAACCGTGACAGGTCAGTGCATGACTACTGTTCATGATAGTTCGACATTCAGATTAGACCATTGTGTGTTCGAGAATTTTGGTTCTAGTGGTACTCCTAATATACTCTATACACAAGGCGTGACATACCAAAAGTTATTTATCACGAACTGTCTGTTTAGAAACAACCAGGATGACACACCACAAAACCCGGGTTTGTGTTGGATGGGCAATGCGCCAATTCCAATGGATACTGCGATATTCAAAAATAACACTTGGTTTGTTTTCGGAGGCGCCATTATAGGAGGCAGTCCCTACTGTGCGTATCAGCTGTTTGAACACAATACGGTGTTCGGTATGACGAAATCTGCGGTGTTCAGTCAAAAACAGATGTACAATGCATACATAAGAAATAACATCTTCTACAACGTGTTTTCCATGGGTATGGATTCTATGCATGTGTACAATTCAACGCTTTGGAACGCCAATTATTTTACTCCCCCTGCGGTTGCCGCGTGCGTCGTGGACACGATTATAAACCTCCTTCAGAATGTTGACTCGACAAAAACGGCCAAAGGGAAAGTCATCCAAATAAATAATAATGCCTATTTTTGGCACAGCGACCTTGTGGCCGCTTGGCCTCAGATGAGTACTATTACTAAAGCTCAGTCTCTGGGTCCAATTGTGACTCCCCGACTCTGTGCGTCAGTTACAGGGAAAATTTGGGTGGACAAGACAAATTACCCAGGTATAAGCGTTGTAAACAACGACAGCTTGGATCCGGGTTTTAACACTACGTTGGCGAAAGCTGCAACCGACAGTTTGGTTGTTTTTGATAAACTCATCTGGTTAAACGGAGCTAGTGGTGGTGTCCGACCGTTTATATATCTCTCCGATCCTGTAAATATGTTTGCTGGTGTAGCGACAAATTGGGCAACCACTCAGGGCTACCCTGTGAAAGAGAATCTACGTTACACGAATGCGGCACTTCTGACAAGGGGTACCGATGGAAAACCATTGGGCGACTTAAACTGGTTCCCGGAGTTTAATAGTGTCTCTGAAACACCCAACACGGTGCCAACAGAGTTCGCTGTAAGCCAAAACTATCCGAATCCGTTCAATCCATCCACAAGCATTAAAGTGAGTCTGCATCAATCCGGTGCGATGAGCCTGACGATTTACAATTTGCTCGGTCAGGTTGTGCAGGTGGTCGATCAGGGTAACAAACAAGCGGGCGAATACGTGTACAATGTCAACATGGGCAAATTCGTCAGCGGCGTGTACTTCTATACGCTTCGGCAAGGAAATAATTCAATATCGAAGAAGATGCTTCTTGTGAAATAAGCAACGCAGTGATATTCTTCTTCTGATGCAATGGGCAAGGCCTGCAGTCTCTAGGGACTGCAGGCTGCTCCATATGAAATATGGTTTCCTGCAAAGCTCAGCACGGCATCCACGTGTAATCCATTGCGTGTGTTCTGAGTGCTGAAACTGTCTTGGTAACGAGAAGTTCCATCTGTATAGATCTGGGCTATGGAGTATTCGCACATGGACAATCGTATGTTGTACTCAGCCGTTGCACGTCTTACGAAGGCCTGTATCTCAAAGCTCCGTTGAAATATTCTGATATCATTCTTGATCCTAGAATTCAGGAATTTCATATATAACTATAGAGCATCAGCAATAATCAAGATGTATATCCTGCTTGAAAATGACAAACGGGAGGAGAAAAATTATCAATAAATCATCCTGCTTCGAATTATGAATATTTGAACTTAACCTCCAGCTGATTATTCAGGATAATTTATGAAACAAGGTTAAGCACAAAGTATACGATAGAGTACATTTATGATTTTCAGAAATTCGAAAAAGAAACGACTTTTTAATTTATTGATTCTCTTTTTCATTGTGTGCCGTTATACCCCGAATACGTCCATCGGTCCAGAACGGATCAAAACCATTCCGATAGATTACGTCCCGGCTTCTTTCCCTGTGAACTTTTCATTGTTCACAGCTGGCAGCAAGCAGTATGTGGCGTTCTACGATTCATCCCACCAATTGACACTTGTCTATCGTGAACTTCATACACTCATTTGGGATACCAGAAAATTAGATTTAAAGGTTGGATGGGATAGCCATAATTACATTTCAATGATAGTGGATGACGATGGATATATTCATCTTGTCGGAAATATGCATTCCAGCCATTTGAAATATTTTCGCAGTTCCATTCCGTTCGATATTCACTCGATGCAGGCTCTTGACACAATGACAGGGAAGGATGAGGACGTAACGACTTACCCGGAATTTATGCGAGGTCCTCGCAGGGAACTAATTTTTCATTGCCGCTATGGAAGAAGCGGATCGGGATATGAGGTTTTTAATCTGTGGAATGCAAAAGAGCGGCAATGGAAAAGGCTCCTTGATAAGCCTCTGACCGATGGCCGCGGGCAGATGAACGCCTACATGCAGGGACCGCTTTTAGGTCCGGATGGAATGTATCACCTTCTCTGGGTATGGCGCAATACACCTGACTGCGCAACGAACCATACACTCTCGTACGCCCGCAGTAAAGACCTGCTGCACTGGGAGAGTATTCGCGGCGAAAAAGTGGAACTGCCAATTACACTCGAAGAGAAACAGCTTTACATCGACGCGACTCCTGTGAATGGCGGATTGATCAATATAGGAATTAAGATCGGCTTCGACAGTGGCGGCAGACTATTGATTGGGTACCATAAATACGATTCATCAGGAAATACCCAGCTTTTTCTTGCACACTTTCAAGACGGTGCATGGATGAACAAGCAAGTAACTCAATGGAAATATAGGTGGGATTTTAAAGGATACGGCACGATTGTCAATGAATTGTTGATTGAGCCGCCGAGACCTTCCTCAACAAAAGGGCGCATTATATTTGGCTACCATCATATCAAATACGGAGATGGACAAATCGCTGCCGATGAAAATACTCTTGAACCGATTGAAACGCAGCTGATTGAAACAATATATCCGAAGGAATTGGATTCCGTACATTCTCCTTTTCCCGGGATGGTCGTGAACAAGGTTTTTGATTTCGGTAAACCACCGGAAGGTGGGCATTACCTCTTGCGATGGGAAACACTCTCGCCGAACCGTGATCAGCAGCGTCAGGAAAGTGTACCGCCGAATTCACTACTGGAACTTGTCCGTTATGAATGAAATAAAGTTTAGAATTGCTAATGTTGTAAATCTGCAAAAAAACATGATTAAAAAAAGAATGAGAAAACTTATATGCTGGTTTCTCCCAGTCGTTCTGATTGCTGTCCTCAATACAGCGCTGATGTCTCAGTCTCACGAAGAACCACCGATAAAAAATGTCGTCAGCGAAGCTCTTGATTTTTCAATGCAGCAAAGTTTACAAATGGCGCGTTCGCTTCAGAATCAACCGGGTGCATTGCCGCGGACGACCGACAGATCCGGATATTTACAAACCTGCAAATCAGATTGGTGGGTAAGTGGCTTTTTCCCAGGTGAGCTTTGGTACTTGTACGAATATTCAGGTAAAAGAGAACTCAAGAAATGGGCGCGTGAATTTACGAAGCGGGTTGAAGATCAGCAGTACACACGCAACAACCATGACGTTGGGTTCATCATCAATTGTAGTTTCGGCAATGGATTCAGGATTACCGGTGATACTTCGTATAAAAACATTCTCCTCACCGCTGCTCGCTCTCTCCTTACACGTTTTCGGCCATCATTAGGAGTTATCCGCTCATGGGATCGTGCTGAATGGAACAAGCAGTGGCAGTATCCCGTCATCATCGATAATATGATGAACCTCGAATTACTCATGATTGCAGCGAGAGAATTTCATGAGCCAGCATTATCCGATGCGGCGATAGCACATGCCGCGACAACCATGAAAAATCACTTCCGCCCTGATTATAGCAGTTATCATGTAGTCAGTTATGATACAATAACTGGAGTGCCTGAGTTGAAACAAACATCGCAGGGATATGCGGATAGCTCGGCATGGGCACGGGGGCAAGCATGGGGTCTTTATGGTTTTACCATGATGTATCGCTTTACAAAAGATACTATATATCTCATACAAGCGAGGCACATTGCCGATTTTATCATTCATCATCCACGATTGCCCGAAGATAAAATTCCGTATTGGGATTTTGATGCCCCGAACATACCGAACTGTCAGCGTGATGCTTCGGCTGGTTCCATAATTTGTTCCGCCTTGATTGAGTTGAGCCAGTATGTTGAATCCAAAACATCTAAGGAATATCTCTCTGTTGCCGAAAAACAAATCCGCACGCTAAATTCCCAAAAGTACCGTAATGCTTTTGGCAGAAATGGGAATTTCATTCTAAGACATAGTGTCGGTCACATGCCCAACAATAGTGAAGTAGATGTACCACTTATTTATGCCGATTACTATTTTGTGGAAGCTCTGATAAGATATAAGCAATTAAATAATTACTGACGGGCATGAAAATATTGATCGGAAGTATAAATACTAGAGGTCATCTAAAAAAATACACAAATGGAACACGCATGAAACATTTTTCGATCGCCTTCCCAAAGATACAATTTCTTGTTCTCACAGTCATGTTTTGCACTGTTGATTTTTCCATCTCCTTTTGTCAGCAATCCAAACCTGTCAGGTTAATCGAAAACTTTGATCTTGATTGGAAATTCTTCAAGAGTGATCCAAAAGGTGCTGAGAAACCGAGTTATGACGACTCAAGATGGATGAATATCAGCTTGCCTCATGACTGGAGTATTGAGGGGCCCTACGGTAAAGACAACCCAAGTTGCCAGGGATATTTGCGTGGTGGGATTGGATGGTACAGAAAGTCGTTTAGAATTTCCGGACAGAACCGTGAAAAAAAAATCACGATTCGATTTGATGGGATTTATGAGAACAGTGAAGTGTGGCTCAATGGACATTTCCTGGGTAAACGTCCATACGGCTACATATGGTTTAGTTATGATTTGTCACCATACCTGAAATTCGGGAATGATAGGAACGTATTGGCGGTACGAGTTGACCATTCCCAGAACGCCGATTCGCGTTGGTACAGTGGTTCGGGGATATATCGGGACGTTTGGCTTGTAGTTACGAACAAGATGTATGTTAGAGAATGGGGCGCTTTCATTACCACTCCGAAAATTTCGAAGGATACTGCAACAATATATGCCAAGACGTATATCAGAAATGAAGACACCGTTGCTTGCGATCTGAGTTTGGAAACAACAATTCTGGATGAGAGTAAACATATTGTCGGTGTTTTAGAGACGAGCCACGTGGTTCCAAAAGACAGCGGATATGAAATTCAACAGATTTTGAGTGTCTCCCAGCCGCATCTGTGGTCTCCTGGTAGACCGTACATGTATGAGGCGGTGGCTTGCCTGAAGCGGCGTGGCAAGGTTGTCGATGACTACAAAACACAATTTGGAATCAGAGAAATTCGATTCAATCCCGACAACGGTTTTTCTATTAATGGCCAGCAGATCAAATTCAAAGGGGTTTGTCTGCACGATGATGCTGGAAGTCTTGGCGGTGCAGCAGTTCCCTTGAGTGTATGGGAATTGAGATTGAAGCTGCTCAAGGAGATAGGAGCCAACGCGATACGGACGAGCCATAATCCGCCCCGTCCGGAATTCCTCGATCTGTGTGATCGGATGGGCTTTTTCGTCATGGAAGAAGCTTTCGATGAATGGGCAGGAGGGAAGAAGAAATGGCTCCAGGGTTGGAATGTCGGCAAAGAAGAAAAGTCGAAAGGACTGCACGACTATTACGAGTTATACGGCTATCACGAGTATTTCAAAGATTGGTCAATCAAAGATCTGACTGATATGATACTACGAGACCGCAACCATCCGTCCGTTATACTTTGGAGTATCGGAAATGAAATCGACTCTCCGAACGATCCGTATGCGGACTCGAACGACCAGTTCTATGAAAGTTGGAGACCTTCAGCGAAAGAGCTTGTCCCCATAGCGGAGAAGCTTGTCAATATTGTGAACCAAATGGACACAACTAGGCCTGTCACCGCAGCTTTGGCTAACATTCATCAATCGGACAGCCTTGGGTTGGCGAGCCTCTTCAATGTGGTCGGATACAACTACATGGAAGCTTTTTACGCAATAGATCACAAGGAATATCCGAACAGAATTATATTCGCTAGTGAAACGGGTCACTCTTTTGAATCATGGGTCCCGGTAAGGGATCTTCCCTATGTTGCTGGACAATTCTTATGGACTGGGGTCGATTACCTTGGCGAGGCGAACAGGTTCCCTAACAGATGTGCAGGATATGGATTGATTGATCTCGCGGGATTCAAGAAACCAAATTTTTATTTCCGGCAAAGCCTATGGTTAGACAAGCCTGTTGTTCATATTTCGGTGAAGACAGGGAAAGGCAGGGATGATCTTTTCGATTCCTGGAACTGGCCTAACGAGAAAATGGGGACGGTTATTTGTTACACGAACTGCCGAAAGGCGGAATTGTTTCTCAACGGTAAATCGCTGGGAGCTAAGGAGCGCGCCGATTTCAGTAATCCGACATTGACATGGCAAGTGAACTATGAACCGGGTGTATTGAAAGTTGTGGCAGAGGACAACGGAAGAAAAGTAGCCGCAGACGAGCTGCGTACATCCAGCTCCCCCAGCAAAATCATCCTGACGCCTGTCGAGTCGAATATAAGCAATGGTGATGTCTCTTGTGTGGAAGTTCACATCGAGGATAACAATGGTCATCGTGTCCCTTACACCGACAATCTTGTTAAATTTGATATCATTGGCAAAGGCAGAATCCTCGGCATTGAAAATGGAAATGACAATGATATAAAGACTTATCAAGTGAATCAGCACGATGTGTACCAAGGCAGGTGCATGGTAGCCGTCAAACGTACTGGTGGAGCCGGACAGATTACGCTGACTGCAACTTCAGCCAATCTGCCGAAGTGCGTCACTGTAATTCATGCGCGATGATCTTTCGGCCGACAATTGATGCGCGTGAATGAAAATTCTGGGATCAAAAAAAGCACAGGATGGGAAACTTGATTTGGTAGGCGAAAAATTAGGCTCTCAAGGTGAATATCGTCTCCTTGTTTGGGACCGAATGAACTGTTATTCCACCTTTATGTGCGCGCATGATTTGACGTGACAGGCTCAAGCCTATGCCGGAGCCATCCTTGTGTGTGGTGAAAAACGGGATAAATATTTTTTCTAGCAATTCTTCGGGAATCCCCTGACCGTTATCAACAATTTGGATAATCGTTCCGCCACGTTCATCAACTTTACCGATAAG
>Ga0182017_10000992_pt1 | contig 22246 bp, 25 predicted proteins | sample 712E3DmetaG_FD_120492 | JGI IMG/M metagenome (GOLD analysis project Ga0182017, IMG submission 120492) | Permafrost microbial communities from Stordalen Mire, Sweden - 712E3D metaG | ecosystem: Environmental > Terrestrial > Soil > Wetlands > Permafrost | place: Sweden: Stordalen | collected... | reverse complement strand
GTATTCCACGCGTACCAACGTATCATCCCGGCTTGTCTCCTCAGTCAATGCTGTACTCATACCCGTTTCCGGTGCTTTCACGAATGGATCCTTATCTGTTACCTCGGATCCCGCGGGTGCAACGATATCCGTGGATAACGGTTCTGTCGGGATATCGCCGCTGACTGCAAATGGTATCCCGGCAGGGAGCCACCAGGTCACGTTCAAAATGGATGGATACCAGGATTATTCAACGAATGCCCTTGTCAACACAGGAGCCACAAGTACCGTATCAGCTGTCCTTCTGCCGACTCCTTCACCGAAATCCGCGTCATCCCCCTTGAGCGTACTGGCGGTTCTGGGAGTTTTCGGTTTTTTCGTACTACGGAAACCGGAATAATCTTTTTTATTACGTCACACTCCAGACGCTGACAAAATTTCATGAGAGAGCCAGTAGTTATTGGAGAACAGAACAATCCATTGAAGGATATGAGGGTATCTGTGATGGAATAAATCCACGTTGGAAGGGGTATTTAAAAAATATTTCATTGCGGTAATTTACCCCGCGGTGAGGCATTGTATTGAAAAACGAGGTTTTTATAAGGAGTATATTCAGATCTATTTATCCTGCCGGACGGTTTAAGGAAAACGAATACGAACCGCGCTATTCACTTTCAGATTCGGTATCTTCATCCTCCCTGTCATCGTTCTTCTTTTTATGAGACCAGAAGTAATATCCACAACCGGCAAGAGCGATAAGAGCGATAATGACAACGGGCCAGACAAACCCGGGAAATGATGAGATCTCTTCCGTTGTCTCAGGGGGGACATACGTGAGAACCACTAAAATACCGGTTGTTTTTCCTGCATTGACCGTCACATTTTTACTGACGGGCAAAAAACCATCTTTCGTAAACTCCATCAGGTGGGTGCCGGCGGCGATCTCCGGAAAGACTGCCGGGGCATCACCGATATAATTCGAATCCAGATACACTTTCACGTTCAGCGGCGATGATGTGATATTCATGGAACCCGTCATGGGAGATGTTACAGTAACTCCCGGAATTGCACTGGTTCCGGATGATGCCTGAGTCTGTGCCAATTTAGCAGGATCGACCACCGTATGGAAAACCGCGGGGAGGACATCAACATTGTCGAACTCCTGTTTATATGAATCCGGGAAGGTCAGGACAACCTTTTCAGGAGTAAAATCTGCAGTCACCATGCCACCGATCGCGGAATTCTGCAGGGCGATCTCCGCTTTTTTAAAGTCCATGGCAGGCGTGCGGTATTCAAGTCCTGTCGGGACTTCGGATGTATCGGCAAATCCTTTCATAATGAGGGTGGCACTTGATTTGTCCATGGATTCGAGTTCAGGAGGTTCTGCACTGGTGGTAAGCCCTTTTTTAAGTTCTTCTTCAAGGAGGGACTGGGGGATAGAATTTTCAATAACCCCTTCAAGCGTGAAACGGAATATGGCAATCGCATCGCCGTTTTTATTAACCGTGATATCGAGCGAGTTTGCGGTAAATGCATGCGCCGGGATAACCATAAAAAAAATGCAGCAGGCAAGCATCAGACAGCAGAGATTTATTTTATTCGGGTACAACATGGGATAAATCCTTCCCGGATCTGTGGTCAGGTATATTAATACTGAGTGCTTGTGAACGATAATCATTTCAGTAGGGAACTGCAGTCACTCCGGTGCTCCGCCGGGATCCTTTATGAATGCGCTGGCATCTTTTATGGACTCTAGGTTAATATAGAAACCGAGTACATAATTTTCCAGAACCTATGATAGATTCGCTGATCACCCTTTTTCTTCATATCGACCAGAATATGGTTACCGTAATCCATGAATATGGTATCTGGACATACTTTATCCTGTTCTTCATTATCTTTTTTGAAACGGGTTTTGTCATATTCCCGTTCCTGCCGGGAGATTCGCTGCTCTTTGTCGGGGGGGCCGCTGCGGCGGGCGGGATGCTCGATATCAGGTGGCTCCTTATTGCCATTATCCTTGGGGCAGTCATAGGCGATACGGTCAATTACTGGATCGGGAATTATGTGGGACTTCATCTTTTCCTTGAAAGGTTCCCGACCCTGGTGAAAAAGGAATATATTGACCGTACCTACGGGTTCTTTGAAAAATACGGCGGTGCTGCAATCTTCATTGCCCGTTTTGTCCCGCTCGTCCGCACCTTCGCCCCGTTCATTGCCGGGGTCGGTTCCATGCGGTACCGGCGTTTCCTCTTCTATAACTTCCTCGGGGGCACCTGCTGGGCGCTTGCGATTGTCATCGCGGGGTACTATTTTGGCACGCTGACCATTGTCCAGGAAAATATGAGTTATCTTATCATCGGCGTGATGCTGCTGACCGGAGGCACGCTCCTCTTCATCCTGTACAATATTGTCCGTGCCTGGTGCTGCCGGCCTGAAAAGAATACCTGATGGGAAACGGCCGGTGCCCATCTGGATTCCTGAAGGTTGACGTTTTCCAAAAAAAAATTATTGAACAACTCACGCAGTTTTCTTTTGTGGGCCGGCAATCCCGAACAGCGCTCTTACTCCAGGAATTCGCCTGAGGATCTCGTAGCAGGCAAATGTCAGCAGGAAACTGAAGATCACGATGACCAGAAACTGCAGTGCCGGAGGGATTGCGAGCATCACGACATAATAGGCAATTGCCACCAGTATTGCCTGGTGAATAATATAAACCGGATACGATGCCGCACCCATATAGGCTGTGATGTTGTTGGTACTGTCAAACAGGTGCCTGCCCGCACCAAGGAGGGAAAGAACACCGGTCCATCCGGTTAAAACGTAGATGGCGGAATACCCCCAGAATACTTCGTAATGTCCCAGGATCATTCCGTAAATCCACATCAACCCGATTGTCAGGACTATCCATGCAGCCAGGAGAACTGCCCAGTACTTTTCCATCATGGCCTGGACCGGGTCCTTCGTGAACAGGTAGTACCCGATGAGGAACATGGCGAAATACGACGTAAGAGAATATCCTGTCTCAAAGATGCCGATAAAGTTCAGGAGCCAGACCGGAATAAACAAAAGACCCAGAACCGGAAGACTTACTTTATCGGGATTGAGGTGAAATCCTGCTTGTCGCTGTTCCAGCAGGATCACGCCGAGTGCCACCACTGAGATGATAAACAGGGAGAGGATAAACCAGAGGTGATCAACGCTAAAATCTCCGCTTATTCCGTTCAGGTTCTGAATAGTGTGTATTGAACTGAAGAAATGCACAAACGCATCAGTAAAGCTCCCGGTATACCCGGTATGGAATTTCAGAGCATAGTATGCAATTATGGGGCAGATGAAAAAGAGTCCTGCAAGGAACGGAACAAGGAGTTTTGTGACACGTTCTTTCAGATACATCTGAGGATTATGCTTTTGTAAAGCAAATTTCGTACTCATTCCGGCAACACAGAAGAGCAGCGGCATGATCCAGGGTTCTACAGAAACCGTGAACAGATATGCAGCCATGGACGGCTCATCAGAAGAAACATAATAACCGTACCATCCTGCGGAAAATACGAATGCCGCGTGGAATGGGAAGAGGATCAGGATAGACATCCACCGCAGATTGTCAATATAATGCAACCGGACCATGGATTATTCAGTTATGGAATCCTTTAAAGGAATACTGTTTCGATATTATCTTTCAAAAAAAATCGGCCCGTTGTATGTAAAAATGGAATTTATCGTCATAACATCAAAGAGAGAGAATCATCAGAAAATTTTGTAAATTCGGATTTTTTTAAGGAGATAACATTTGATCAAGCGTTATTGAAAAAAGAGCAATGATGCCGGCAGCTACACAGTATGGACAACCTCCAGACCCTGGTTGTCTGCTTTCGTAACAATGGCGATTGTCAGACCGATGGGTTTTAGGATCTTCTCAACGGATTTGCGGTCCTTGTCCGTGACAACTGCAATGGACGGTCCAACGGAACTCATGCCCACGAATTCAAGCTTTGCCTCCCGGAGCAGGTTCATGTAGTGGTAGATTCCGTAGCTGTGGTGCTCCACCTCCGCCCGCTTTGAGCCCCGGAACTCGATCTCCCAGATGATATCCCCTATTTTTTTTAAGTCATTACGTTCAAGTGCGGGAATAAGGTCCATGAGGAACAGATATGCCTTGAGTTCCCGATCAATATAATCGAGCGTGCGACCCCTGTTCATCAGGAGGTCGAACTCCTGTGTCCCGGCAGACGAGATGGTGATCGGCGGAATGACGATGAACACGTTCTTTCCTTCGGCGAACGGATGATGATAGGCAAGCGCGAGTTCGTCGCCCATGACTGCCATGCCTCCATAGGTACTGGCTGCAGGGCCGACACCGGTCTCAAAACCGAACGCAATGTTGCCGTCAGCGGATTCTTCGACAAAGTTGCGACCGATAAGGTGCCGCAGCTGGGTGTTATTAAGCGGGGAACCGACAGCCTCGTTCATTGCCGTTGCTACGGCAATCAGGACCGTGCTCGTTGACCCGAGACCGACATGCTGGTGCTGGTGGTCGGTCACCCGGATCGTAAAACCACCGGAATAACCGACAGCCTTCTTGAATACTGCCACAAAGTGTTCGATGATGGCAGCCCGGCCATAATCGAGGGCAACCTTCTTTTTCGTGCAGTTGACTTCAGCGGTACAGTAACACTGGATGGCAAATCCGATCCCACCCCCGCCGGCATGGTCCGGGGCAAAGCGGTTCATATCGAGCACGGTTAAGTGGATCCGTGCAGGGGCCCGTACGAAAATAGTACCTTTGACGGGGTTGAGTGCGAACTTCTTCTTCTCAAAGCCGAGCGTCTTGAGGTTCTTTCCCGGGGGGAAAGTCGGGAACTCGTACTCCACGAGATCGAGGTCGCCCCCGCGTATCATCATCTTCGCCATAGGTAACAAGTCCGGTCTGGTAAGGTGAAAAAAGTATCGTATCCCGATCCATATCCTCTTAAAAAGTCTCAGTGTGACGAAGGCCGGTCGAAGAAGATATTCTTCCCGGTTGCCGAGAGCGGGATAGCATACACGACCGTGCAGTCTTTACTGAAGAGGCAAAGATCCCGTGCGGCAACACCCCCGGAATACATGACGCGGTTGTCCACGTTATGAATCTGGGCGGTCTTGACTGCTGAACCGATCGCGATGCCGAGGTCGGCCATGCGGAGGATGCAGTTGGGGCCGGCAAATGGCGTTTCCCGTTTTGACTTCTTCCTTAATGCTTTTGTAAAATCAGCACAGTCCGCAAACCCGCAGCCGCCGCAGCTGATGCCTCCGGCTTCGCCGCCCCGGCAGCCGATAAGGACACAGCCGTCCGAGGCGGCGAGGTTCTTTGCATCCCGGAGGAAGAACCCGATGTCCTTTTCTTTACCCAGTTTTTCGAGCCTGGCTGCGAGCTTCTTCATATCTTTTTTTGCAAGCACGCGGATCTCGAGCATGTCGGTGCCTTTTCCCTTGGGGGCAGTCCGTGCAGCAAGCGCCATCAGCTCTGCAACGGTTGCAACTGCTTTTTCTTCCGGGGTCATACGGGATTGTTGGGAGAGGATGAGGATAAAGGTGGTGATAAGGGGGAAATGATTGCGTAATGATTTGTAATAATGAAACAGTTTCCTGCAGAATTATTCAGACCATTCCCATAAGAGGACTAGTGAAGTTCGAATTTTTTTAAGGATTTTTTACTCTGGAGAAATCATTTTGATAGTAATTATAACGCTCTTTTGGGCTCTGCCCCCGCCGCTATGGCATCCCCCGGATGCGATTGTGCCATATTATCTGTACGCAATCGGAGAGAAAATTTTCCAGATAATGATGAGGCTTCGCAATGCGCCCCCGCCCCCAATGGAGGCTGGGCTGGCGCAAGGGGGGTGATCATCACTTGAAAAGAGGATTTCTTCAGAGCAAATTTTTTAAAAAAATCCTGTCAGAATCTGTTGATGAATTTTTTTGAATGATATTTGGGAAAATTTTTTAAAAAATTTATCAGGCCCCGGAAAATAATCTTGAGAGAGAATTCTTGCCGGCTCTCATCGTATCAGAAATTTTTCTCCGATCTTCTTACCGTACCATTCCCTGATATTTCCCCAGGGACACCACCTCACTCTGCGGTTTCGGGGGGTCATACCAGTGAGGGGGCTCATACCCTGATCTCTGCTTAAAATGCCCGGTTTGCCAAAAGGCCCATTTTAAGAAAACCCCGTAAAACGCCCGGATTCCATCCAGGGCAATTACAGGGTCTATTCATCCAGAGGACCCTGATATGCCATTTTCATGATCTGGGTCGATTTTCCTTTTTGAGAAAGGGGCTGGACCAAAGGGCGGGGGCCAGGGAAAAAGACCCGCCAAAACGCAATAGGGTGCTATAGAACGCATTATATGCGCTTCATTTTGGGCTTATTTCAGGGAATGGGGGACGCAATAGGGCCAGTTCTTCACCGGAAAAGGGGTTTTACGACGGTGACGAGAGGCACAGGAAATTCCATGCAGTATGAGGGGGAGGCCCGGGATTTTCAGAAAAATCTTTGGCAAACAAAAATCTTTCCGGATTTTTTGAGACCGGGATTTTCTCGAAAAAATTTCAAAAAATTTCAAAGTTTTTTTAGGAAATTCTCTCAAAAAAATTTCAGAAAGATTCCGGCAGAGCGAAATTCTAAAAAAATCCGGCCCGGAAAAACTCACACCCTAAACGCGACACCGGTAAATTCCGCAACCGGCCGTTCACCCTCTTGCACCATGACGCGATACGTGTCGCAGGTACCATTATCCGCAACCCGCCGGGCAACCGCGACCAGTTTTCCTTTTGCCGGCGCGATGTACTGGATACTCACTGAGACGGCGACCCGGTGTGTCCTGCAGCAGTTGGCCGCAATCCCGAAGGCCTGGTCAGCGAGCGAGAAAATGGCCCCGCCATGGGCAACGCCGCCCGGGTTCATCTTACCGGCACAGTCCATGGTGACGCAGGAATATCCTTCCGATGCCTCGAGGATTTCCATCTGGAGGAGTCGTGCAAACTCACTGGCATTAAATATCCTGATCTGCTCCTCGATTACTTTCGGATCCGGTGCAACAGGATGACGGGTCATAAGTTTGTTCGCACGCAACCGGGAGAATGTCCCGTCATTTGTATTTCTTCTGCGTATATGAGTATTTCCCACTCTCGCCGCCGTCGGCAACAATGTAAACCCATTCGTAGAGCGACCGGAATGTACCGAACTTCTGGTAACGGCGCATGGAGAAACCGACCTTGAGCCGGTTGTCGAAATAGATGCTCCCCTCATCTTTCAGCCGCATCGCAATCTCGAGGTCGTCACCCGCATCAATGCAGCGGTACATACCGGCCTTGGTAAAAGCTTCCTTGCGGAATGCAGTATTACATCCGAGTGTATAATAGAAGATCCTGCTGTAATACCCTATTCTTGAAAAGGTGTTCGCAAGGAAGAGCGAGAACTGGTTGCCGATCCCTTCTTCGATCGGGTAGACCGGGCCGTAGATCTGCACAACACCGGGCTTTTTGAAATCTTCCGCGATCCGCCCGATCCAGGAAGACGGGAGGATGCAATCGGCATCCGTGGTTGCAATGATCTCCCCTTTTGCCGCCATCACACCATCGTTCCTCGCCCCGCCGACTTTTTTACTGGTCTGGACAAAGACCTGGTCTGCATATTTTTTTGCAATCCCGCAGGTATCATCCTCTGACCCGCCATCGACAACGATGATCTCGTACTTGCTCCGCGGGAGGGTCTGGTGGGAGAGAGAGACGAGACACTGGGCGATATTCTCTTCTTCATTGAAGGTCGGGATGATAACCGATATCATGGCGTTATGGTCTCCGTATACAAAAATTGGGCTGGATGAGTGATAAGGATACTGCACCAGAGGATTATTCCCGCGGGTATGACTTCACAAAGTCCATAACACTCCGGATGCAGCCGTCCATATTCAGGTACTCGAACTGGGCGAACCGGCCCATGAGCGGGATCTCCTGCGACCGGCAGAATTCTTTTATTGTAGCGATGTTCTTCTGGTATCCGAGATCATAGACCACGTAGGCAAAGGGCTGGCGTTCCACCGATGAAAAGACGACCTGGTCCGGTGAACAGATCTCCATCGATTCCAGCATCTGCAGGACTTCACCGATGAGTTCACGGTCAGGGGTGTTGCTCATCTCATCACCCGGCTGGTACGTGATCTCTGCAAGGATAGCACCGCAGCCTTCAGGAGCGGTGTGCCGGCTGAAATTAGAGGGGAAGGAGAGCCGGTTTGTTTTTCCCAGTGCTTTATCGGGGATATACATCCATGAGATCGCGGGAAGCGGTCCCCGGATACCGATATTAACGCAGATCAGGGAATTGTAAACAAGTGCATGGCTGGCCTTTGTAACCTTCCCTGGTACCTTATCAAGGCAGGGGAGCAGGTGCTGGACCGGTATCGTGCAGACAACGCGGTCGGCAGTGATGGTCTCCCTGCCGTTACTGATACGCCACTTCTGAGAATCTTTCCGGAGTGACGTTACCCGGAACCCGGTCCTGATGAAGGGAAGTACCGGCTCTGCGATAGCCGTCACCAGCTGCATAATGCCGCCATCAAGCGGGTAGGAGAAGACAGCCTGGTGCGTGTAACCTTCGGTCTCGATCCCGATGCCAGATTTTATGATATCCTCTACCGGGGGACGGGGGATGCGGCCGTCAACCCAGTGAAGGGACATCTTCTCCGCAGGATATTTCCAGATCTTCTCGTTATACGGCAGCAAGTAACATTCGGCAATGCCCGGGCCGAACGTATAATAGATCCAGTCCCGGAAATTTTCCGGCGGGTGGACTTCACCTTTTTCAACAGCAATCAGGGTTTTAATAAAACCATTGATGCAGAAAAAGCGATCCTCCGCCGGTAATTCATACAGGCCGTTCTCGAACGGGTACTTCACATATCTCCCTTTATAGAAGATCTTCGTATTGCGGTTATTGCGCTGCTCGTTCTTTTCGATCATCCTGCGCATAAAAGAGAGGACTTCCTCATCCGTGGAAAAAATGATATGGGAACCCCCGGTATCAAAGGTGAATCCCCTGTCCGTCCGGGAGCGGCAGAGCCCGCCGATCTGCGGCTCCGCCTCAAGGATAATGACCTTTTCCCCCCGGTCATAGAGGAGGCGGGCAAGAGTCAGGCCGGAGAGGCCTCCGCCGAGTATTGCAGTCGTCACTGTTTACAGGTTGAGCGGCCTAATTTATATGCATAGGGGTAAACCGGGTAAGGTTACCCTGAATAGGTCGGAATTGCTGTCGCGAGGGTAGGTGCACACACGCTCTTGTTGCATGCGAGACCGACCGGACAGGAATTGCCGCAGGCACCGCAGTTCTGCGCATCGTACATCAGGTCATGACATCCGTCAGTACAGCTTGTTTCATCATCCGTACATCCCACCATGCAGATACCCTGCACGCAGGTCTGCGAAGAACTGCAGGGTACTCCGCAGGCACCGCAGTTGCTTTGGTCTGTCATAATATCCGTACAACTGTTGTCACAGGCACGGCGGTCGGACGGACAGACAACAGCTTTTGTGGGAGCCGGGGAGGTAATGGGTGTTCCCGTTATGGTAGCAATACCTGTGGTTATTACCATGGTCGGGGTCGTTTCCGGCAGGGGGGTGGCTATCGTCACGTATGAAGTGGCGACGGGTGTTATCCGGGGCGTGACTGCCGGTGATAAAAAGGGAAAAGTCCTGACAATACCGGATGCCTGCAGGAAATAGAGCGCTGCAAGGATCACGATAATGGCGACAACAGCGATTGTAATGATCCTGAATGATTTTTTAGAGCCGGGGGGTGCAACAGGCAACACCAGACCTGGTGACGGGGTTGCACTCCTCACGGACTGGACGACACGCGGGTCCAGCGGGTTACCGCAGTTCGTGCAGAATTTCACTGCATCATCATTCGTGTTACCGCACCGGGGGCATAGCTGCACCATATTTTTCCTGATTCTGGTTGTCTCTTCCGGATTTATTAATCCTCTGGTTGTGTTCCTCTGACGTTGGAGCCGGTCCCTGAATTGATTATCAGAATCCCAGGCAGTATCAGCATAAACCTGCCCGCACGGATGTCAGGAAAGAAAAAAGATTTATTTCGAGATATACCAGCCGGTCTGGGTCTCGTCAAGGATCTTGTCCGCAGTCTTCCTGGTGAGCAGGCTGACGATAATCATTGCAAGGACTGATATGATGAAAGCATAAGCAGAGAAGTGCAGCGGGATGGCGGCAAAGTCAATACCCATTGCCTGGATCTTGAAGTAATTGAGGAACCCGAAGATGAGAGCTGCGAGAAGACCGAGGGTCATGCTGGCAAGCGCTCCTTCACGGGTGGCACCGCGCCAGTACAGGCCGGCAAGGAGAGGAACAGCGAATGTGCCGAGCATGGTACCGATCCCCATCCAGATGAGGATGGCGAGCATCTCTGGCGGGTTGATCGCAAGGATCATAGTGCCGATGGCTGAGAGAACGACCACAACTTTCGAGAGCAGAAGGACGCTCTTGTCATCCGCATCCGGCTTTAAAACCTTTTTGTAGATATCCCACGAGAACATCGCGCCGATAGTCAGCATCAGCCGGTCGGTCGTGGACATGACAGCTGCAAGGACAATAACGGCAAAGATTGCCCAGAGAGCCACGGTTGGCAGCGAGTTCTGAATGGCATCAAGGATGACGTAGTCTGTCGGGTTCGCGACACCGGTCCTGGCGGCAAACGCACCTCCCTTGACCATGGCAAGCCCGGCAAACCCTGCAAATTTCAGGAGGAAAATAACAATACCGTATATGACAAAGGCGATCAGCGGCGACCACTTGAAGTACTTCACATCCTTGACCGAGAGCACGTTGTTGATCACGTGCGGTGCGCAGGCAAGCCCGAGGCCGAGAAGGATGGCGAACGAGACCACATACTGAGGTGCGAAGGCCCCGGTCGGGTTCCACGGCATGACGAGGTTCGGGTTGACCGTTGCGATGAACTCGTTGACGGCAGTGAATCCCCCTGCCTTCCAGATGATGATGGGTGCCATGACCAGAACACCAATAATGAGCGTGACCGACTGGACGAGCGAGGCCCATGCCACGGCATACAGACCGCCAATGGCGGTGTAGGCCATGGTGACGAGCGTTGCGATCACGAGCGCCAGCCAGAGCGGGATCCCGAAGAGCCAGATGAGCACCATCGAGATCGCAGTGTACTGTCCGACAAGGTAGATGAGTGAGACGATGATCCCGGCCACGGCAGAGAGGGTGCGGAGTGCAGTCGGGCTCTCGTACCGATGGGCAAGGTAGTCCTGCACGGTGACGTATCCTGCGGTTTTTGCCACGTTATGGAGCTTGACGCCGAAAAAGATGATGCAGATACCGATCGAGAGCGGGACAAAGATCTGCTCCCAGATCGTGGGCCAGCCGGCCTTGTAGCCGAGGCCAGCGACGCCGAGGAGTGACATCCCCGAGCAGACCGTGCCGATCATCAGGAGGACGAAGACCCAGAACCCCAGCTGCCGTCCGGCAACGAGATAGTCTTCTGTATTCTTGATCTTCTTTGAGGCCCAGATACCGATACCGAGCATAGCAAGGAAGTACAGGCCGACAACGACAATGGTGATGTAATCTGCCATTTAATCATGCCCCTTAAAGGTGAGTCCCCAGTAGAGCAGTGCAGCTGTGATGACAAGGACAACGCTTCCCACAGCAATGATGGTGATATCAGGCAATCCAAACATATTATCTCGTAAATCTGCAGCATGCTAACATATAACATAATCGAAATGCAACGAGGTGGTATCGGGGGGAAAAATATATAAATCCAGTTTTTATTGCAAATCTTTCTCATCAGGTATGTATGAAAATATGTTTAAGAGCCCCCGTGTTAACCTATAGCACAGACAATCCTCCCTGTTAGCGGTGATTAAGCATGCTCAGTCTCTCGGGTGTAACCAAGCAGATCGGAGGCCTGACTGCAGTGAACAACGTTGACCTGCAGATGGACGAGGACGAGATCGTGGGACTTGTCGGGCCGAACGGTGCGGGCAAGACCACGCTTCTCAATATCATCTCCGGTATCCTCCCTCCCACGACAGGCAAGGTGACCTTCAACGGGGAGGATATTACCGGTCTGAAGGCGGACAGGATCTGTCACCGGGGAATTGCCAAGACCTTCCAGATCGCAAAATCCTTCCCTGACCTGAGTGCCCAGCAGTGCGTCATGATCGGCGTCCTCTTTGGCAACAGGCAGGGTCCGGGGATGCCGGAGGCAAAGAAACAGGCACTTGAGATTCTGTCCAATGTCAATTTTCCGCCGGATAAGGCCGCAAACCTTATCCGGAACCTCAATGTCGTTGAGCTCAAGCGCCTGCAGCTGGCCCGGGCCCTTGCCTGCCGGCCGAAGCTGCTTCTCCTGGACGAACTCACAACCGGTCTCAACCCGAGAGAGAGCAGGGAGGCAGTCAGTCTCATCCGGAATATCCGGGACCAGGGAACATCAATCCTCATCATCGAGCATGTCATGAGCGTTATCATGGGAGTTTCTGACCGGATTGTAGTGCTCGACCATGGCAAGAAGATCGCTGACGGCAGGCCGTACGAAGTCGTGAACAACCAGCGGGTCATCGACACCTATCTCGGGGATATCGACGCATTCTGAATGGGGGAATCTGAAGTCATGCTTACCGTTTCAGGGCTCAGTGTCTTTCATGCAAACCTGCAGGTTGTCTGGGAGCTCTCGTTCCATGTCGATAAAGGCGAACTTGTCACCATGATCGGTCCGAATGGTGCAGGCAAAACGACAACAGTTGAGACGATCGCAGGCCTTAATCGCAATGCGACCGGCTCGATCCTTTTTGATGGTAAAAATATCCTGGGCAGTCACCCGTATGATCTCTTTAAAAAAGGGCTTGCTCTGGTTCCCGAGAAACGGGAGATCTTTCCGGCCATGCCGGTAATTGAGAACCTCCTCCTGGGCGGGACCGGCAATGTAAATCCAAATAAGTCCCTCGACCGTATCTTCCGCCTTTTCCCTATCCTTCAGGAGCGGCGGCGGCAGATGGCAGGAACTCTGTCCGGCGGCGAACAGCAGATGCTCGCTATCGGTCGTGCCCTTATGTCGGAACCCCGGCTCCTTATCCTTGACGAACCCTCAACCGGCCTCTCCCCCATTCTCACCGGCCAGGTATTCCGGTCGCTTGAACAGCTTGGCAGGGAGGGAATGACGATACTCCTGCTCGAGCAGAATGTACGGAATGCGCTTGCCATGTGCAACCGGGGCTATGTGCTGGAAAATGGCAGGATCGTACAGGAAGGCCACTCAAAAGAGCTCCTGCATGATCCGCGCATCCAGAAAGCGTACCTCGGGTTCTAAAATTTTAATCCGACATTATCCTGGTTTTTAAAAAAAATATGGATAAAAAAAGAATTCTTCTTTGAAATACCGTATTATTCCCCCGCACGCTCCGGCACCTTCCGCCGCCGTTTCAGCCATTCCTGTGTCTCCTCCGGCAGGCTTACAAGACCCCGGGGAAGGAAGATGATTACGAGGATGAGGATAACTCCGATGATGACGTATCTCCCGAATGTCATGCCGGTTGCCTTGAGGCCCTCCCAGATAACCGTGAGCACGACCGTCCCGACAACCGGGCCGGCGAGCGTACCAAGGCCGCCGAGAATAACGTAAGTAATTGGCCAGAACGAGTTCTCAACTCCATAGAGCTCGGGAGTGAGATAACCGATATAGTGGATCTGCAGGGCCCCGGCAACACCCGCAAGATAAGCGGACAGGGCAAACGCAAGGAGCCGGTACCGGACCGGATCAATGCCGGCAGCCCGGGCCTCAAGTTCATTCTCGCGGATAGCAAGAAAAGCAAGGCCGACTTTTGACTTCATGATATACCCTATGGCGGTAAGGGTGCCTGCTGTGATAGCAAGGACAATGAAATATTCTATCAACTGGTAGCCGGGGATCGAGGGGCTGATGAGCCGTGCTGATGCAATACCGTCCCAGCCGCCGGTAACCGGGGCAAGTACGCTGACGGTAACCGTCTGGATGATAATGGCAAACCCGAAGGTGACCATGGCAAGGAACCATTCTTTCAGCCTGACGCAGGTAAGACCGATGAGAATACCGATACATGCCGCAACACCTGCACCAAGAAAGATAGTGAGAAGCGGGGAGATGCCGCTCTTTGCCGCAATGAGTGTTGACGCATACGCACCGATACCAAGGAATGCAGCATGGCCAAGCGACCCCTGTCCGGAATAGGCAAGGAGGTTCCATGCCGACGCAAAGATGATGGAGATTAGCATCAGGACAAGGAGATTGACGATAAACATGTTGTCGGTAAGGAACGGGAGTACAATGGCAACCGCCAGCAGGACAGGGAATCCGTATTTTACCAGACGGTCCCGTTTAAGATGCATGGGATCTCACTCTCCTTTCTCTCCGAATAACCCGGTTGGCCGTATGACAAGCACAATGATAAGGATGATAAAAGAGATCGCATCCTTCCATATACCCCCAAGGAGAAATGCTGCACCGTTCTCCGCGAGCCCCATCAGCAGGCCGCCGATAATTGCACCGGGGATGCTGCCAAGACCGCCGAGGATTATGATTGCAAAGGCCTTAACCGCCGGGATTGAACCGATATATGGGTTGAAGACCAGACCGCTCACTACCCAGAGGGTACCTGCAGCCGCAGCAAGTGCGCATCCCAGGCCGAAACTGATGACATCGATCCGTTCGACATTGATCCCGACAAGCATCGCCCCTTTCCGGTTCTGGCTTGCTGCTTGCATCTGCATGCCGATGGTTGTCTTTTTGAGAAAGAGATACAGCCCGCAGAGAATTAATGCAGTAAAGATCATGACCAGGAAATAATCGAGAGGTATTGCGAGAGATCCGACCGGGACCATAATTCCTTCATAGGGACTCCTGATACTCTGGTAGTTGTCGGTCCACAGGATAGCAGCCCCGTTCTGGAAGATATAGATGAGACCGATAGAGAGGAAGATCTCGTTGAGCTTGCCAGTACCAAGGATAGGGCGGAAGCAGAGCCGTTCAACAACAGATCCTATCCCGAAAAGCACGAGCATGGATAAAAGGATGATGAGATACGGGTTGAAACCGGTGAGAAAAAAAATCGTTGCAGTAATGTAGGCACCGATCATCAGGAATTCGCCGTGTGCGAAATTCACGACCTTCATCACACCAAAGATCAGGTTCAGCCCGGTAGCAAGCAGGATATAGATGCAGCCGGCATAGAGACCCCAGAAAACGATCTGCAGGAATACCCCCAAATTGTCCATAACTCTTTTTTCACCCGTCCGGATATATGCAGTATATCTGCATGTCTCAAATAAAAAAGGAAGGGAATAAAGTTTACGAACTGCTGCCGGCAACATACCAGGAAGGCAGGATGAAGTCCGTTGTCTTCAGGTTGTCAGGCCAGACTATTGCCGGGCGGGTCTCGCCAGCAGTTGTGTTGAATGCCAGTTGCTCCATCCAGAGATCGAAGGTTGACTCACGGAAGTCCGGCGAGAACGAGATGGTCTGGCCCTTCATCGGCTCGATAATCTGGGGCATTTTTAGGTCAACAAGCGCCTGTCTGACTGCTGCCTTGTCAGTTGTCCCGGCATTGCCGATTGCCTTTGCAGCTATAAAAACACCCTCGTATGTGGAAGCGCCCATCATGTCCGGGTAAGTATTGAACTTTGCAAAGTATGCCTGCTTGAATGCTGCCTGGGCGTCAGCAACAGCCCCGGCGGGTGCGGTGTAGGGTGAGAACCGGCTCTCTATGATGACCCCTTCACCGTAATGGCCGAGGTCCTTGTAAAACTGGGCATTGTCATTGTTCTCGACGTTAAGGAATATCGTGTTGAGCCCGATATCCCTGCGTGCCTGCGTTATGATGGGGGCGCCCTCGTTCGGGAATGCTGCAAGGTAGACCGCGTCGGGGTTTGCCGCCTTTATTGCGGTCAGCTGGGTCCGGAAATCGGTATCGCCCATCGTGTAACTCTGCTGGGAGACCAGCTGGATACTGAGATTGTTCTTCATGAGGGTATTATTCACTGCTGCCTGTACACCTTTGCCGAATGCGGTGTTCTGGTAGATCAGGGCAAGCCGGAATGGACGGCTTGCTGAAGCGCTTGTATTTTTATTTACAGCAGGACGGACTACCTGGTCAATGAATGTCGTTGTGTACTGGCCGTAAGTATCGGTTGTCGGGCAGTGGTGGAAGATATAGCTGGTGTCAATGCCATCCGTCCGGTGGGTAATGATCGGGCTTGATGCACCAGTCACAATGAACGGGATCTTGTTGTCAGCAATGGTCTGCTCGTATGCAGAGGTGACCGCGCTCGAGTATCCGCCGACAAGAATGTCTACCTTCTCATCGGTAATCAGCTTGGTTGCGGCCTTCTGGCCACCCGTCGCGGTGGACTCATCGTCACCCACGACGAGATTGAGCTGGGCTTTTGAACCGTCCTTCAGGGTAACTCCACCATCGGCATTGATCTTATCGGCAGCAACCTGGGCGGACTGCCACATGCTGGTACCGACATTGCTCGCAGGGCCGGTAAGCGATGCAATGACACCAACCTTGATCACACTAGGTGATGCTGTGCTCAATGGCGTTGCCGGCTGCGACTGGGTACAGCCCGCGATAAGTGCGGCCGCTATAATCAATGACGCAATGAATAGAATACAATACTTCATGGGATCTCCTCTATGCTATGATATAGCATGACATATTAATGATAGGAAGTTGGCCTTATAAAAAATATCGATTTTTTTGCGGGAGTGGTGCACCTGATGGGTCACTGTGGTGCAGGTATGGTGTCTCCATTATATTCCTGTGAACCGTTGCCAGGGAAGGGATGATATCTCAAAGACCTGCCGAAGACCTGCGATCTTCTTCTCGTTCTGCCTTTAATGAGCCTTGCAAAGTCGAAGACTTTATCGTCTTCTCATTCGGCCCTTAACGGACCTCATATGTCAAAGAGCATTTCAGAAGGGGTCAAAAACCAGCTGTCTGTTAAAAAAACCTCTTGTTCTTCTCCCATCCCGGGTCTGATGATCCTCGATCTTCTCCTGTTTCAAGTCTGATGACTTTTACCATCCGCAATTCCTAAATCCCGTCACTACCCATATTATGTGGCATGAAATACACGGCACGGCATATCCAGCGTTTTCTTGATGAAGGGAAGATTGATGCAGTCCTCTGGAAAAATCATTTTCCCTCACTGCTGCGGACTCAGGTGCCTGCCTGTGACAACTGCGCGGAGTTTCTGGACCGAACGTGTGCCGGTGGCAGTGACCCGGTCGAATGCTTCCTCTCAAAGGTTCATGAGATATCATCGGCTGAAAAACAGAAACAGAAAAAACGGGATCCCATGCTTGGTCTCGGTGTTAAGGGACCGAAACTCCGGGGAACAGCGCAGCCTAGGGATCAATCGAAGATGTAATTTTTTAACGGTTCACAGGCACCATCCTTTCAGGTTATCACGCAACCGGACAACAATAATCCACTCATCCCTATTTGTAGTGAGACTCAGGTTTTGCAGTGCTTCATCCAACTGTTTTTTAAAAAATCTTCTGATATCGGATTACAACTTCTTCAGATTTGCATTCCGGATCGCAACGAGCAGCTTCAGAGCCGGCTCGTACCCGTAATATGAGGCCCGCACCTCAAGTTTCCCGATCACCTCATCGGTGGACGCAAGGTACCGTTTCGTGAAACCCCCGTTCCGGTCCGCCGAATCGAGAAGGTTGTCGATCCGATCGCAGAGCTTGACCAGCGTCGCCTCAGGAGGTGCGTCAAGGATCCGGTCGAGACTATTGGAGAGCCGGGCAGATTTTCCCTTGATCCTGTTCTTCTTGGTCAGGGCATCGACAATCGAGGCGATATCCGCTTTATCATCATCAGGCAGCGGGAGCCCGGTAATAAACCTGTCTGTCCGCGTGATCCAGGCCGGGGTGCAATCCTCATACACGTCATGGAGCCATGCAGAGATTACCGCCACATGGGAGCCGCCAAATATCCCGACAAGGGCAGCTACCCGCGCCGGGTGGGTGATATAGGGAGTCCGCCGGTCCTTGCGCAGCTGGCCCTTGTGCGCCTGGGACGCATGATCCGCTGCAGCCTTGATCACTGCTATGCGCAATACCGGGTCCTTATCCAGCAGGAACGATCCCCCACACATTATAATTATTGTGCATCCGGGAACCTAATGGATTTTTGTTTTTGGATCTGCATATTACCATGTCCTTTTTTGGAATATCTGCGAGTGTAACAAAAAACATAAAAGGAATTTTACCCGCTGCATACAGACTGGGAAAAAACGCCGATCCAGCCAAAACGTACGACTGGATTATTCAATAAAAATGGTTTTTAACGGTCGGTTTTCTGATCTGTTGAAAAAGAATTATGCGGCCTGCGGGCCACCCTTGCTTTCCAGCGCAGCCTTGATCTGGCCCTGGAGCTGCTCGAATTTGCCCTGCATCATCTTCTCCTGTTTCTCAAGGGACTTGATACGGAGTTCATGCGTCTCGACCTTCTCGGTCAGTTTCGCGTCCACGACCTCTTTTTTCTTCTGCATCATGACCGTGCCGACACTCATATACATGACCGCATCGTCAGCGGAATCCTTGATCTCTTCCTGTGCTCTTTTCGCCTCGCGGACTGCCAGTTCGTACTGGGCTTTTTGCTGGAGGATGGTCTGGAGCTGCTGCTGGAGCTGCTGGAGCATGCCGAGCTGGTTCTGGACTTTGGGTGAGATATTGTTCATGTCAAACTCCTGCTCCTATATACGGCGTCTCTTGATAAAAAGGGTTATTCAAAGACTTCCCCTGATGATGGTTATTTCAATAATAATTGTAACAATTTAATGAATGTTCCCCGCTTCAGGACTTCTCGGATGCCTGGTGGGGAAAAAGGTTACAAAATCTTAAGTCCCTGATCAGCCACGGGAAGACGATCGACGCATCAGCAGGGATTGGCTGAAGAAAAATCCGTCATGATTCTTCGGATGCGCCCTGTCCGGGACTACCGGAGCCCGTGGAGAAGCAATAACTTCGACTGTGGCGGTGTCCCATCGCAATTCTCCGTTCCTACGTTACATTTGCACGTTCGGTAAAAACTCTGTGACTCTATTTCTTCACGAGTTCCTGCACCTCACTGGCAATGTTGACGAGCCGAAGGTACATGTTGAGGGCGGCCCGGAGCGCTGCGGTATCCTCTGCCTCTACCTGCAGGACCAGCGTTGTTGTTCCTTCGAGCCAGCAGCGGGTGACGGAGCGGGGGTTCACCTCATCGGATAATTCCGGTTGGAGCGCCCGGTAGATCTGTTCTGCATTGTCAGTAAAGAACCGGAAAACAGCTTCGTGCTGCGGCAAGAAATTCCTCACGGGAAATAGGGTAAAAAAGAAGATAAGAGTATGGTATTACGGCAGGTGCCTGATGCCCGCTTACCGTGCCTTAAGTTCCTTGATAGCTGCCCCGCGTTCCTTGAAAAGGATGCGGTGGCCGCAGTAGGGGCACCGGACGTTCACGTCAATCTCGACTTTCTGCTTGCACCTGGCACACTTATAGGTACTTGCCATGCTGTTTTCCGTTATTTCCTGCTTTCTTCGACAACGGTACGATCGATTGCACGCTGGGCGATCTTCATGGTCGGGGTTGTCGGCTGGTATGCGCCACCGGCAAACTTGTACCCGCACTTGCGGCACTCCCAGATGCCGGTCCCCTTGCGCGCCACGGATTCCGTATCGCATTTCGGGCAGCGGTGGAATGCACGCGAGATCTTCTCGATTTCGTTCACGCGCTTGCGCACGAATCTCCCATACCGGCAGCCGAAGCGCCCTGAGCTTCCGGTTACTTTTCCCTTTGCTTTCTGTGTTGAAGTTGCCATGATGGATGTTCACCGATCTGTCTTCTTTTATTTGTCGTCTGAATTAATATACTTGATTGAGGATCTTGACCTGCCCCTCGCCTTTCGAGAGCTTGTTGATGAGGTCGTAGAACTCCCCCTGGATCCCGGCCGGGATGCGGACAACGCAGACCCATGAACCGTCCTTCTGCCACTCTTCTTTCTCCATGACCGAACCGGCAGCGATGTCCCCGTATGCCTTGGGGGCAAAATCGGCCGGGATCTTGATTGCGAGCCGGAGTTCTTCGAACCGGATCGGGAGGAGCGGGCGAAGGGCTTTGACGGTCTCCTTTACGAGCTCATCCAGGTGCTTGAAGGGATCGATATTGACCCGCGCCTCTTCCATGGCCCTTTCAATCCGTGCAGGGGGATGGGGAAGGCCGTTCTGGGGATTGATCGAGTTCCGGGCAATGAATGTGATGACCTGCCGGCGCTTCTCTTCGATCATCTGCTTGCGCTGCTCGGCCGTGAGGTGAATCTCTCCCTTTTCGATGATCTTCCGTGCAATGGTAGCGAAATCCGTGGTCTGGAAGACCTTCATGAGGGCTTCGTCCGATGCCCGGGTAGCCTTCGATGCATTGCCAAAGACGTTCAGCGCGGCAACAACGTCCTCGATATTGACCGGCTGGCCCTGGCGGACGAGAGCGGCCTGCCTCGGGTCAACCAGTATCTCGAAGCGTTCCCCATGACTGTCGAGCCGTGCCATGACTGCATGGTCAAGGGAGATCATGGAGGATCACGGCTTGAACTGCTCGACAAAGGAAGCGACTTCCTGCCGGCTCATCTTCCTGAAGACCGGGGTTGCCTTCTCAATTACGCCGATCTCGACCTGGTCGACATCGAATTTACCCTCGGTCGCGGAATGGAGCGCTTTCAGGCCCAGCGGGATTGCGTTTTTGATCTCGGTCTCCGGGTTGTATTCCTCTTCGAAAACTTTCATAGCCGCGGGCCGGCCTATGCCGATACCCGTAGCTTTGTACTCAAGGAGTGTCCCGGAAGGATCGGTCTCGAACAGCCGCACTTCGCCATAGCTGACGCCGGCAATGAGGAGGGCAGTCCCATAAGGGCGGATGCCGCCGTACTGGGTGAGGGACTGCATATGATCGCAAAGCTTCTTTGAGAGGGCTTCCACTTCGATTGGTTCATCGTAGGAGACGCGGTTGATCTGGCACTCGACCCGTGCACGGTCTACGAGTGCCCGGGCATCCCCGACAAGTCCCGAGGAAGCGACCCCGATGTGCTCGTCAATCTTGAAAATTTTCTCTATCGACGATGCTTCGAGGAGCTTGGAGCTCACGCGCTTGTCGACGATTAAAACAACGCCGTCCTTTGCTTTGATACCGACCGCGGTGGTACCCCGTTTCACTGCCTCGCGGGCATACTCTACCTGGTAGAGTCTCCCGTCAGGTGAAAAAACGGTGATTGCCCGGTCATATCCCATCTGATATTGTGGCTGCATTATGAATTCTCCAGATCACTTCTTGTTAAGAACAATCGATGTGCATTTTTAAATCCCTTTTCAATCACATCAACCTTCTGACCGTTACAATACATGATGAGGAACGATTTTTCTGCAAAATCACACTCGCCGGGTTCAGCACTTCCAGCTCCAGTCGATCCTGTTACCCTTTCTGAATCTGGTGCTGTAACTGGTTTTTCTGCACGAATCCTTTCGCGCAGGCTTTCAATTGTTCCGGAAGCAGCAACGATCCGCAAGGCAAGCCGTATGTCCCGGCAGGCTGTTACGGTGGAGAGCGCTATGGCAAGCTCCCTCTCGGTCCCCCGCAGGCACCGGATGATGACATGTCCGTTCTCTGCTGCCACAACTGCCTGCGTGATCATGCCGGCCACGGTATCGCCCCAGAGAGACGTAACCGCATCCGAGATGGTGTAGTAGAGTTCCTTCTGATCGATAGTTGTCCCCGCCGGTTCAACCCGGACAAGGATGTAGCGCCGGTTCTCGCGCAGGGTGGGTGGACGGGGACTCATGAGACCACCCGGACGGCAGACACTGGCGGGGCCGTTACCCGCCCGACCGTATCGAGGGCTTTTTCCACCCCGGCTGTGTCCATGCCGATAAGGGAGCAGAGCCCGGTGATCTCGCGGACAGCCCGCAGGTCAAGGTACGAGCGGGCATGCGATGAAAGCGAGACCGGGAACTCAAACCTGCGTTCAAAGGTCAGCACATCCCGGTACCGGTGGATCGCACGCTGGCGGATAACAACCCGTGCACCGATGAGGAAGGGCAGGTCGATGTCGATCGCGACATTGTTATCGGCCGCCATCTTCGCGGTCACATGATCGAACGCATTCTTG
>Ga0182017_10000991_pt1 | contig 22259 bp, 21 predicted proteins | sample 712E3DmetaG_FD_120492 | JGI IMG/M metagenome (GOLD analysis project Ga0182017, IMG submission 120492) | Permafrost microbial communities from Stordalen Mire, Sweden - 712E3D metaG | ecosystem: Environmental > Terrestrial > Soil > Wetlands > Permafrost | place: Sweden: Stordalen | collected... | reverse complement strand
TTTCGCCTTATTTTAAACGATCAAATTCCAATGGTTCCCTGTCCGGAATCATAGATAGGGCCTTATAGAATTTTGTTTTGCTTCCCCGTTTGGCTCGTCCATTGAGATAATCCTCTGTCTCAAGAGCAGAAAGCTTTTCAGCAACAGCGGTAGAAACAAACTGGTTGATCGAAACATGGTCCTTGTGGGAAAGCGACCGTACTCTGTGATGCAAGGAATCGGGAAGTCGTAAGCTAATTGTGCTCATTTCTAACCTCCAATTTATTCAAGAATTCAAAGGGGTTTAGAACTGAAATTCCAAATTCCTTTGCTTCCCGAAAATCTGACTTGTTATAAGTTATAATAAATTTGCTTTGCGACGTTACGGCAAGTTCTAAAACCATTTCATCATTCGGATCTGATAATTTCGGTCTCCAAAGGTAATAAATTTTCCATTTTTCAGCAACAGAACAAATATAGTCAAGGATATCGGAAATATATTGATTTGCCGGCTTTCCAGGCCAAGACATTCTTTTTAAAACCTCCTCATACTCATAAAAAAGAGGTACTGAAATATTAATAATAAAATTTCCTGAGTCAATGAGACTCAAAAGTTTAAATGAAGCTCCTCGTCTTGATCTTAGCGCAGAAACGAGAACATTTGTGTCGATTACAATTTTATAAGGCTTCATAATGGTATTATAGGTGATGCCAAAAGAAAAAATCAAGAAATAGATTTAATTTTTTTTACACTTTTAATTTTCGCGCGCCTTTTTCCAATGTTTTTTTGCTGGTTTGAAATTGCGTCGCAACGTGTGCCGCACACCCGAAGTTATGACGCCTGGAAGGCGGCAAGAGTAGGCTGGTGGACACGCTCGGACTGGCGGCATGGATTTTCTGCCGCCTGCCGTGCGTGCCCCAGCCGGAACGATAATTTTGGGTTGCGGCTGTTAGTAGCTGTAAAATTGATCCGCTACCATAGTGTAATTCTTGTTTGCGCCGCTCTTGGTTTTCTGTCATCATGCCACGCTCTTTTTTTGAGCGCGTTTAATGCGCTCCTCGTTTTTAAAGCGGAGTTTACTCGCAAGCCAAGCGCAGCCGGTTGTAACGGCTTTTTTTCTACATTGCAATCATTTATCACCATTTCGCTTTGTGGAATCTACCTCACAATTCTCCTTAAAAAATAATTCCTCTTGGTACACCCATTTATTCTTTTTAAATTCAATCCTTTCAACTGTATATTTTTTAGTTGGGGAATCGCCATTGTAAACCTTATTAACCAAAATAACTGTCGGCTTAAGCCATTGTAAATCAGCAAAATACCAACATCTATTTGCTTCCTTTGTATAAACTAAATTTAAGGTGTCTTTGACTTCATAGATATTGATTTTACTGAGGCCGTGATAATTGTCTTTTACAGAGGCAATAAAATCTGGGTGGCCCTTAGGATTTAGGGCATTATTATATTTTGGTTCACTTTCAAAAAATTCATATCGCCTGCCATCTCGATTATTTATCAACCAGTAACTTCCGTTAAATTCAGTGTTTTGTGGATAGTATTTATGGTACTTAATTTTTGGCCAATATCCTAAATATGAGTATGTTACATCTCCTTCTCCACTTGTTTGCTTGTTTATGAGCATGATGCTGTCTTTGTTATCTAAATAAATTTTTATTGTATCTGTATTAATCGATACTTTTTCAAAACCCATTGTATTTATTTGCAAAACAATTGCTACAATAAAAGTCTTTACAACCGTATTTTTTGGTTTCAAACCTTACCTACCTTTCGAATTTGAAGAATATTTACTTTTCACCGGATTCAATATTTCATAATATAATGCCGCTATGAAAGCGGCTTGTTTGCTCTTGCGTGGCATGTCTTTCTTTTACTTTCTTTTCTCTTCGGCGCAAACAAGACTATAATTTCATTCGGTCAATTTTATTGCTGCCAAACTCTAGTAATGTCGCTACGCATAAAACATCCTATTCTTTCAGCAATGCCGCTAGTCACTAGCGGCATTGCTGCCTATTTTCCCGAATGCCGCAGGCTAACTGTATCCAGCGTTCGCGCTCCAATAAATATCGTTTGAAAAGGGTCTTTGCTTCATACGAGAATTGCGCTCAGATAGTGCGAACAATCCCGTTTCGAACACGCCGTTTTTCTATCGTTTTCGCCACCGTATAGTAACCGCCGTACACCGTGGCGCCGATTACCATGCCGAACAATGCCCCGGCAGCAACATCGAACGGATAATGGACGCCAACGTAAATCCGCGAAAACCCGATAACAAGCGCAAAGAGAAAAAACCATACTGTTTTTTTACGGTAAAAAAGCGAAAGGAGCATTGCCTGAGCGAAAATATTCATGGCATGCGAGGAAGGAAATGACCGTGACGTCTTAGGTCCCAGTAAAAACCGGCCGTTTTCGAGATGGACCGACGGATTGCACGGACGCATGCGGTCCACGCTTGGCTTGATGATCCTGTTGCACACCGGATCGGACGTCCCGACCGTTATGGCCACGAGGCCGAGTATGATGAGGGCCTTCTTCTTTTGAAATATAACGAAAAGAACGGCCGCGATAATACCGGGGACAATCCAGAACACGCCGTTTGTTATATGAATGAAAATGAAATCGCACACCGGGTTCGCGATGGTGTGATTTAAAAATAGAAAAATCCTGGTATCGAGATTTATAAGCTGGTGTATCATTTTTCTTGAGCTTTAATCCTGGGTATCCTGATCAGTCTTAATTCTTTGTCTTTATCCTACGCATCCTGATTATCCTGGGTATCCTGATCAGTCTTTTCTCGAATACCATATGAGCTTGGCGAACAACGAGCCCCAGGTGATTTTTGATTCCATTTTTACCGGCATTTTGTAGGCGTCGTCGGTGACCCATATTTTAATTTCGTCTTTTTTCGAAAAAACGCGGCCTTTACCGACAAGAACGGGCTGCAGCAGGACGCAATTGAATTCTCCGGCATCAACGGTGACCGTTTCTTTTTTAATGCAATATATAACGACGCTGTAACATTTCGTGTCGACGAAGCAATCGATGGACACGGAATCGCCCGGAGAAACCTTACGGGTCCGTAAAAAGTAAATAAGCGAAAGAAAATTCTGCGAAAACGGCCTGATCGAGGTGGAATCGACGTTTTTTTTATGGGAAAAAACAAGACCGCGGGCCTGGTCGAAGAACTCCCACCTGTCGGCCTTGTAGCCTCCTTCGCGGATGTGCTGCTCAAAGAAAAACGGATAAACCCCCTGACTGTCCATGGTCGTGCTGATGCGGTCGCGCACCTTGTACAAGCTGCTGAAAAAACTGTTTGTCGCCGCACGCGCGGAAATAAGGGTCACGCCCTTTACCGTATCGGAAGCCGACGTCAATATGGCAAAACCCGCCTTGAGCGGCCCCCAGCCGACCTTGTAGACAAGTTTTTCTTCACGCATGAACGGATGGGCGTCCAGTGTCCGGCGTTTTTTCGCGACGGAGGCGTTTTTGACGGCGATAATCGAATCGATAAAAATTTTGGAATACGAAGGAGGATAGTCATTGGAGTTTTCCACTTTCCGCCAGTTTTCGTCATCCGACGACTGGTCGGCGTTGAGGACCGAAAAGGTAAGCAGGAAAATCAGAAGGAAAATGGCCGGATGTTTCCTGATGGGCTGATTAATAAAAAGAAAACGCATTATTTAAAAATATATTCCACCCCTTCTCAAATGTAGACGCAAGAGTTTTTCTTGGTTTCGCATATGATTTGGCGGAAATTATCTTAAAGCTGCCCGGATTAAAAATTTAACCCACAAGGTCGATAAGGCGCCTTTACTGTGCAGTAAAGGAGACACGGTATTTAAAGAGGAGGTGGACGATGCATTCCTTGATGACCAGACTATGTATGGTTGTTGTAACGGTTGCTGCGCTGACGGTGGTTAATTGCGGCAGTAAAAGCTCGACCGCGAGCGGACCTGTCCTTACGACATACGGAAAAGATTCCCTGGCGGTCAGAAATATCCTTGACGCTAATGGGCTGCATTCGATAGAAGTCGGCGGCGCATTAAGTCCTTTGGATAGTGTTGGAACAAGAATCGGTGAATTGAATTTACAGGGAAAAAACCTCACCGTAATTCCCCAAGACATCGGTCAGCTCGCCAGCCTTACGGCATTGCGCCTGGATTCAAACGGCATAACGTCCCTTCCGCCGGAGATCGGAAATTGCACCTCGCTTAAGTTTTTTTCCATTGCAAAAAACAAATTGACCGGTCTTCCCGCTGAAATTGGAAAATTGAAATCAATGACGAACCTGAATGTTTCGCAGAATTCAATGACATCGCTGCCGTCGTCGATCGGCGGCCTTCAAAAACTCAGCTCGGTCAGGCTGGATAACAATCAACTCGCATCATTGCCCGATTCCATCATGCATTGTCCAGTTGGAGTTTTAACCGTTTTGAACAATAAATTATGCACAATTTCCGATGCTCTCAAGGCCTGGCTCAATGTTTGGGCCGAATCGGATTGGGCCGCCGGCCAGAGTTGTAATTAAATATGCCCGGCTTGTGGTTGCGCGGGGTTTGCCGATTCCGGCAACGGAATACCGGGTGTAGCGGATGAATGCGATTAAAATAATGCGGCGTTTTCCGGCGATACGGTTTATTAAATATGGCATTGTCGGCGGTTTGGGAGTCGTCATAAACGTCGGACTGCTCCATGTGCTGACCGTATATTGCCGCCTCGATTATAAAATCGCCAGCATTTTCGCGATCGAATGCGCCCTCATCAATAATTTTTTATGGAACTTTTTCTGGACATGGAATGACCGGAGAACGGACTCCTCAAACGGTTTTCTGATAAGGTTCGTCCGCTTTCACGTTTCATCGGGTTTCACCGCGCTCATCGTGAATTGGGGGCTGCTGGTCCTTCTTACCGAAGCCGTCCATCTTCATTATCAAATATCCAATTTAATAGGGATCGCGTTCGGGTCGGGCATTAATTTCCTTTTGGGGCATTTCTGGGTTTTTCCGAAAATTGCCAAAAACCACGAGGGTGACGCCGAATAGGCAAAAACCGATCGCGAATATTCCTATCGCCGCACAAATATTTTCGATGAATAAATTTTCCCGTCCGCATTGACCTGAACAATATACATGCCATTTGCCATCGTATTATTCACGTCGAATTCCGCCGCGTCCGTATTGCGGAATTCACGGACCATGTTCCATTTGCCGGAAACCGTGAAAAGGTTGACCCGAATCCGGTTGGATCTTTGCGGGATCGTTATGGCAATGGAACTGAAATTATTTTTGGCCCGTATTCTTAAAAAATCGTTTGCGGTGATATTTCCAAGGTTGCCCTCGGAAATACTATTTGTTTTTTTGGCGATTTTAACGGTGTCTATCGGGGAGAAAATCCCCGGATTTATTCCGCATGATACTTTCCAATAATAGGTCGTTCCGCCGACAAGGTCCGCCATGGGAACAAACGACGTGTCGCTTGTTTGCAGGGAAATGTAGGGAGAAACAAACTTCAGCGTGGTATCAATTTGAATAGTATAGGAAATTGCCTTCGCCACCGGCCGCCATTTGAAAACCGGGCGATTTGTGTTTTGCAACGCTCCGTTAAAACGGTAGAGCATGGGGACGGAATCCGATTGAATGGTAAATGAGTTCATCGCCGAATAATTAAGGCTTATGTTTGATTTCACTTTCCAAAAAACCCGTCCCAGCGGCAAATTATTGAGGGGCAGAAAAAAAGTGTCACTGACTTGAATTGAAATCAAGGGCGAAGAAAAATTGTTTTCCGTGTCGACCATCAGGGAATATGATTGCGCCTTGGCCACCTTATACCAGGACAGTCTTGGCTTTTTATCGGTGGTTGGATCGGGTGAATAGGGGATACTGATCGTGGGATACGTATCGAGCGGGGCGATAATTACCGAATCGATAAGTGAACGCCGTTCCTGTAATTCATTGCAGGTAACAAACCAGTAAATCGTGTCGAAAGGCAGGGCAATGCCGGGAACAAAGGAAGTGTCCGCGATGGGAACATGAATTAATGGAAACTGGAACAACCTGCTCGTATCGATGTCGATAGTGTATGATTGGACCAATGGCGCCGGATGCCAGGCAAAACGCGGTTGGCGGTCTTGCGAGGGAGATGGGATGGAAATCAGAACCGGGACGTTTTGTTGTTTTATTGTCCGGAAATTAGCGCTTATTTCAGCAAGGGAGAGCGCTCTTTTATACAAGGTGATTTCATCCAATTTACCGATATATCGTTCAGCGCCGTTTGTGCCGTGTCTTCCCAAATACAAGGGGGTCGTAACATCGATATCTTCTTGACAAAAATAACTTATTGCAAAAACGGTGTCGATATACAGATAGACGATCCCGTTTTTCCTTTCGCCGACAAGGTAATGCCATTTTCCGTCATTAATCGGCTTAATCGACCAGCTGAAGCCGGTCAGACCCGTAGCGCCGACATATGCCGCGGGAATCCCATGCTCGATGGTAAGATTGTAACCGGTATTGAAAGGGTCCCCTTTTGAGATGATATTTTCCTTATAGCCTTGATTTGATGGAGAGGTCGTATTTATCCACGCGGACATGGTAAAATCCCCACTTCCGAAATCGAGCGTATTGGCCCTAGGCTCAACCGCAGATCCATAGCTGGTTGTACCGTTGAAAACGAGCGCGGAGCCGTTTATTCCCGCGGTCCATGAAGTATTATACAGAACGACCTGGTTCCCGTAACCTCCGGCGTCCGTAAGCAATGAACCGGACCCCTCGTCGCAGTGATATTGGGCGACGATGCTTGTGTCGATTATCACGTAAGCGGGGAACGATGAAAAGGCCGAAAATAATACCATGATAAAAATTTGCATTGGCGTGGAAAATTGAGACCTCATGACCTGCCTCCTTTTTGTTGAATATAAAAGCCCTTTGTCTATAATAATATAGTTTTAGGGAATAAGTTTGCCACGTCAACCACAAAAAAACGTTGTCCGGCAGAAAACGATTTTTTAAAGACTAAATTGATTTTACTTGCTTTTAACATCGGCATGAATTAAAGCATTTAATCGGCGTAGTTGTGGCCCATGCCCAGACTACGAGGCCTGGAAGGTAAATTTTAAGAATATATTCGACTGCTCAAGCCTTTTCTTGCTTTTTGATCGCCTTTGCAGGTATTTTTAGCCGTTATGAGCAACAGCGCGCCGATTATCGACCTCAAAACATATCCTTGCCCCTTATGCGGCAATGAAAAAAGCACACAACTCTACGTCGTCGATGAGTTCTCCATCGTGCGATGCGTCGATTGTTCCATGGTGTACGTAAATCCGCGGCTCATCAATGAAAAAGTATATACCTTGTATACCGACAATTACTTTCATCGCGCATTGCACGGGTATGAAAATTACGAGCTGACCGCCCACCTGAGAATCAAGACCTTTAAGCGGTGGTACAAGACAATCGTTCCGTATTGCCTTCGGGAAAAAGGACATGCGCTCGATATCGGTTGCGCGGCGGGCTATTTTTTGGATGTTCTGAAAAAAGACGGCTGGCTGGCGGAGGGCATTGAACTTGACAAAGAGATTTACGCTTCACTGGTACAAAGAGGGTATGACGTTTACGATCAGCCGCTCGAAAAATTCATCGCCCCGCACCGGTACGAACTCATAACGCTTTTCGACGTTGTGGAGCACCTTCCTCACGTGCAGTCGGATTTTGCCAAACTCCACACCATGCTTGCCGATGGCGGCATACTTGCCCTGGTAACGCCCAATTTCGACAGCCTTCAAAGAAAAATATTCGGGAAGCGTTGGTTCCAGTTCAAACCGATGGAGCATATCTATTATTTTTCTTTGCAAACGCTTAAAAAAATCGCCGATCAGCATGACTTTGCCGTGCTTGAAAAAAAGTCCACGGGACAATATGCCGATATTGACTTTATAATGGACCGGTTGCGCAAATATGGGTTTTTACCATTGAAAACAATGCCCCGTTCCAATATAGTAAGCGGTCTTTCCTGGTACGCGGATACCGGCAGCATGTTGGTAATTCTCCAAAAAAAATAGGAAAATATTTCCGTGAATAAAAAAAAGCCGATGACCCGAAACAGCACGGGAAAAAGTCTTGCGGCCGCTCCAAGTAGCATGGGGGAAAAAACATCGCAAGTCTTTTCATCTTCATGGCCCTATCTGGCGCTCATCGCCGTGATATGCGCGGTTTTTTTCAATAAAGTCGTGCTTGGCCAGGCCTTTTTCTGGGAGGACATGATTTATCAGGAATTCCCGCACAGGATTTTCGCGCATGACAATTTGCTGTCGGGCAACTTTCCTTTTTGGAACCCGTATACGTTCGGGGGAATGCCGTTCTTCGCGGCGATCCATACCGGCGTTTTGTACCCGACGAATTTATTACTTTCTTTTTTACCGTTTTCCCATGACGTTCTCTGGTACTTACTGGAGCTGTTTACCGTACTTCATCTCGCCATTGCCGGCATGACGATGTTCTATTTGTGCCGTTGTTTCTCGGCGTCAAGAAATTCGTCGCTTTTTGCCGCGTGCAGCTATATGCTGTGCGGATTTTTCGTGGTGCATGTAATCCATTCCCTTATCCTGAGCATATTGGCCTGGCTGCCTTTGATCATGGCGTTTCTTAAAAAAGGGACGGAAAGCGGCAAGCTCATTTGGTTTCTTTATTGCGGCGTCGTCCTTGGCGTGTCGATTTTCGCGGGGCACCCTCAAATTACTTTTTACGAATGCCTTTTTCTGGGAGCGTATGGGATTTACCTTTTCATTGCATCGGGGAAAAAAGGGGTCCCCCTGGCGTTTTACCTGGTTTTACCGTTTTTAATCGGGGCCGGGCTGAGCATGGTCCAGCTCCTGCCGTCCGCGGAGCTGGGCAATTTTTCCGCAAGGACCAATTGGACGTTCGAGCAGGTTTCGGAAGGCTCGATGAGCGTAAGGCAACTGCTCACGTTTTTTATTCCCAAACTTTTCGGCGGGACCAATGCCGGCGACAGCGAGCTGACCTTCTGGCTTAAAGACGCGTACCATAGCGGGTACTGGACATTTTGGGAAACGACCTTTTATATGGGCATCCCCGTCATGCTCCTGGGCTTTTTAATGTTCAAAAAAATAAAGAGGAATTATTTCGGGCTTTTTATGCTCGTGTGGTGCGCGCTTAGCCTGATGGTTGCGCTGGGTAACCATACGCCGTTCTATCAGTTCCTGTACAAGTTCGTTCCCGGGTTCCACCAATTCCGCATTCCCGCGCGCATACTTTTTTCCTGGAACATTCTTGTTCCATTGTCTGCCGCGCTTATTATCGACGAGTGCGCAAAGAAGGACGCTTTTAAGGTGATTTTCAAATATGCGATGATCGGCGCCGGTATTCTCGCCGTTATCGGTATTGCCGTGGCGTCCGGATTTATCGCCTCGGTGTGGCCTGAATTCGCCATTGGTCAAAATCTGGCCTATGCGAAGAAACAAGCCCTGTTCATGCTGTTGATCGATTTCGCCTTCGCGGGAACGCTCCTGCTGTATTACAAAGACGTCGTCAACCACGGGTTTTTCCAGGCGGTCCTCACGGGGGTCCTGTTACTGGACCTTTTCATTTTCGGGATGAACTATCATATAGTAAATTACAGCGCCCCGCAATATTTTCAAAACCGCGCCGATCTTGCCCGGCAACTCAAGACCGAAAGCGACAAAGGGCCGATGCGCATAAACATGCGAAAGGGCGGGTCGATGGTTTTGGACAGAAACCAGGGGATGATCGACAAACTTCAATTACTCGAAGGCTACAACCCATTGTGCCTTGACCGGCATCTTCCGCCGTCGGAGTTTCCCGCGGCCCAGTGGCCCGACCACATGCAGCTCGATCTGATGAACACGAAAATATTCCTGAACGTGGACGAGGCGCAAGGGGCCATGAGCCTTGCATTTAACCCTACGATGCTGCCGAGGGCTTCGGTCTTTTTCCGCGCTCGTACGATACAGGACGACTCGCTGCTTAAGCGCTACATGCTTTCCAAGGATTTTGATTACCACAAGGAAGTCGTACTGGAAAAACCTCTCCGCAACGCTTTGCCGTCCGATTCGTCGCTGGGACCGGTCGATGCGCTTGTTACACATTATGAAAACAACGCGTTTGAAGTCGCGACGCAGTCAAGCCATAACGGGATTTTACTGCTGAGCGAAGTGTATTACCCCGCATGGAGGGCGACCGTTGACGGAAAGCCCGTGGAAACCTATCGCGCGGATTATTGCCTGCGCGCGATCGAAATCCCCGCCGGCCGGCATACGGTGGCGTGCCGGTATGCGTCGAAAGCCTTCGGCACGGGGCTTATAATTTCCCTGGCGACGCTTATGGTGTGCTTTGGGATATTTGCCGGTTGCAGGCGAAAAAGGCCCTCGAATTCCCCGCACGCAAAAATAAAACCTTCGTAAACTTTTCCGGTTTTACGCGGCGCCGGACTGCTCCAGAAGTTCCATCAAACCGTCTTCCGCCATGTCAACCGAGAGGTCGCGCATGCATTTGAAATTGATGTTCGCTACGCACCGAAGCGGCTTCGGGCTATAGTAAAAACAGGGTGAACAGGCTATGGCCGTGCGCGCGATTGTATGGCGCGTTTTCCAGGGGTAAATATACGCGGGATTGGTGGGGCCCAGGAAAACGAGGGTCGGCACCTCCAAAGCGGCGGCGATATGCATGAGCCCCGAATCGTTGGTCACGAACGCGTCACATTTCCCGATCATCGCGATCGCCTCGCGCAGGGGCCGGTTGTCCAGCACCGTTACCCGTTCCTTGTCGGCAACCGTTGAGGCTATGTACCGGTTGGTTTGTGCTTCTTCCTTCGTGCCGAAAAGAACAAAGCGGCAATCGGGAAAACGTTTGATAAGTTCCGCGAAATGCTCCCTGGGCCAACGGCGCTTGTCCTGGCGCTTGAACGTGCTCGTTCCCGCGTGTACGCCGATGATCTTGGCGCTGCCGAGCCCTTCTCGCCATGCCGCGCCGATTTTCCGCTCGCCGGGGGTAAGGTATATTTCCATTTTCGGGATGGCTTCTTTTTCACAGGAGATGCCCAAAAACGACAGGAGCCGGACGTTCTCTTCAATGCAATGCAGCTTCGGGTCTTCGCGGACCGTATGATTCTTGACCCAGTTCAGTTGCGACGCATCGGCATGAAGGTACCTGTGGCCGATGCGTCTGGGCGCTCCGCTTAAAAGCGCAAAAAGGTTGTAGGCCATTCTGTTTGCCGGATAAAAAGTTAGGCTCACGGAGTATTTGCCGAAAAAATTCTTTACAATATGCACAGGGCCTTTAAGGAATCCCATGGACTTGGCGGGATAATACCAGAGGGAATCGATATAAGGATTGTTTTTCAGGAGCTGGTAGTTTGAAGTGCTCAGGGTGAAATAGGTGATATGGCAGTCGGGGATATGGGATTTGATGAGCCGCAGCGCCGGCGTGGTCATGAGCGTGTCGCCCATCCCGACGAGGGGTGTAACGAGTATTTTTTCCATTGGAGGATAAAATAATTTGAGCCTCGGCCTTAATGCTATTTCCATCTCGCGGCCCCTCCAATGGCTCAATGCGTAATATATTTTCAATTGATACGATATGAAAAAAACCTTCACTACGACGCTCAAACTGCTCGTCACCGCCGGGGTGATGTGGTATATAATTGACAAATTAGGATGGCAGGCCATCGTCGAGACTGTTTCACATGCCCGCGTGAAGTGGCTCGTGGCCACGGGAATCGTGTTTTTAATCAGCAATTGCATCGGCGCGTATCAATGGAAGCTCCTTCTTAAGAACAAAGGCATCGACCTTTCGTATGCAAAAAGTTCGCGGCTCTATTTTATCGGGATGTTTTTCAGCAATTTCATTTTTGGAATGGCCGCCGCCGACGCGGTGCGTATTACGTATTTGAAACTCGACAAGAGCAGCGGAAAGGCGGGATTTGCCGCCACGTTCCTCGACCGGTTCGCGGGGCTTATCGCCATGCTTGCCTTTGCCGTGGCGGGCAGCGTTGTGCTCCTCAAACAGAAGGCGATTGAAAGCCGCAGCCTCGACATCGCGCTTATCGCCCTGCTCGGGACTTTCGGGCTTTTAGTGGGGCTTTTTTGCCTCATTGTTTCCTCGCGTTTCCAGAAAATATTTTTTGCCCTTATTTCAAGGAGCTTTCTGCCGGTGAAATTGAAGCAGGGCATTTCGACGCTTACCGCGGAGGTGATCCTGGAAGCCCACGACCGCCATGTCATCCTGCCGGTTGCTTTTTTGTCGACCGTTATTCAGCTCTTGCGCATCGGCGGCTCTATAACCTGCGCCGCGGCGCTCGGATTATTGACACTTGCCAACGTGCATTATTTTTTTATTTTTGTTCCCATGCTTGCCATGCTGATGATCATTCCGCTGCCCTTCGGCGTTCGCGAAGGCATCGGCGGCACGCTGTTCATGCTCGCGGGGTTTGCGCCCCAGGCGGCTTTTATCATGGGATTTCTGACCTCGATCGTGGGCATCATCGTCTCACTGCCCGGTGGATTTTTTTTCATCGTGAAACCAAGGAGCACAGCCGCTCATGAAATTGTCGATAGTCGTTCCATTGCTTAATGAAAAGGAAAGCGTCCCGCTTTTAATGGGGGCCATTGCCGGTACTCTTGACGGAAAAGGAATTTCGTACGAAGTCGTTTTCGTGGATGACGGCAGCACCGACGGTTCATTTGAGGCCCTCAAAGAGTTATATGAAAGGTATGCGCCGCATGTCCGCATTTTCCGCTTCAGCCGTAACTACGGAAAATCGGCCGCGCTCAGTGTAGGCATCGAGAAGGCGAACGGCGACATTATCATCACCATGGACGCGGACTTGCAGGACGATCCCGCCGTCATCCCGGAGATGCTTACCATGATAGATGAAGGATGGGACCTTGTTTCGGGATGGAAGAAAAAACGCTATGACCCCGTTTTTTTCACCGCGCCCTCGAAACTCTGGAACGCCTGCATGTCTTTTATCACCGGCGTCAAGCTGCACGATTTGAACTGCGGTTTCAAGGCCTACCGGGCGGTCGTCGCCAAGGGTCTCGATATATACGGCGAGCGGCACCGCTATCTGCCCGCGCTGGCGCACTGGGACGGATATAAGGTGACCGAAATGCCGGTACCGCACCATCCGAGGAAATTCGGCGCGTCAAAGTACGGGTTCAGTAAGTTTTTCAAAGGGACCTTTGATCTGCTCACCATCCTTTTCTTGCGGAAATATTTGAAAAACCCCATGCATTTTTTCGGAATGATCGGGATCCTCCTGGCAATCGCGGGGTGCGCGGTGCTGGCCTATTTTGGAGTGGAATGGCTTGTCACCCGGCATATGCACCTCCGGCCCCTCATATTATTGTCAATCGGCTCGGTCATCATGGGCATTCAATTTATTTCCATCGGCCTGATCGGGGAGCTCATCACCAACGTGACGCACCACGACACCTATACCATCCGGGAGTTTCTTGAGCGGCCATGAAAATCCTCTGCATTTGCCCTATCGGCATAGGTAATTACCTGTTATGTTATCCAGCGTTTTCAGCGCTTAAGCGGTCAATGCCCGGTTCTTTGGTCCATATGCTTGCTTTGCGGGAAGGTGTCGCGGCGCTTGCGCGCGGCGACGCGTTGTGGGAAAAGGTCCATATGTTCGATCCGACGAAATTACATGGAAACATTGGGGACGTCGTACAGAACCTCGTCCGCCTGAGGGGTGAAAAATACGACGCGTGTTTGAATTATTTTCCGTCGAATACCTGGCAGTATAACCTTTTACCCGTGATTGCGGGGATACCCGAAAGGTACGGTTTTAAATATCATGTCGCCCCTCTTTCGAAATTATCGTTTTTGTGCACGAGGAAATTGCCGGTGGCCCCGCACCTTCACGATGTACAGCAAAACCTTGCCTTGACGCGATATTTTGTCAAGAAAGACCCGCGGGAAACGGGTGATGAAATTGTATTTCCGACGCTGTTTGGCCCATCGGACCGTGCCTGGGCATTGGATTATGCGGCGTCGATTTCGAACAATAAAAAGTTTGTTGGATTGCACCCCGGATCAAGCGCTGAGCATGGCATGGCGGCAAAAAGGTGGCCTTCCGGGGCCTTTGCCGGGCTTGCCGACAAGGCGTGCGGCCTTCTGGGCGCCGAAGCGCTGATTTTCGGAAGTCCGGACGAGGCCGCCGTTGCGCGGAAATGCGCCGCGTCCATGAAGGTAAGCGCACATAGCGTGGCCCCTGTTTCGATCCGACGCGTTGCCGCGTTGATGTCGCTCTGTTCCGTATGCATCTGCAACGATTCCGGGCTCATGCATATTGCAGCATGTCAAGGAACACCGACCGTGGGGATTTTCGGCCCGACTGATGAAAAGCGCAACGGCCCGGTGGGCGGCCGGGTCCTTGTTATACGGAAAAAAATGGAAGGGTTTCCCGTGTGGACGGCCCTGAACGTGGGCGACCGGTCTCTTCCCCAAGGGATTGACGCACGCGCAAGCCTGAAGGCGCTTTCGGTGGATGAAGCATGGGAGCAATTACGGCCGTGGTTAGTGTCTGTAGCTGACTTACCTACGCAAAATGCGTAGGTAAGTCCTGCGTACAGACACTTATCCACCGTGTGGGATAGTCTCTGTAGCTGACTTACCTACGCAAAATGCGTAGGTAAGTCCTGCGTACAGAAACTTATCTGCCCTTAGGCAGGTTAGAAAAGCAGCGCGCGCGTGCTATGCACTAGTAATATATATTGAATTATAGAGACCGGAATGTTATCGTAAATTTATCCAAATAACCTTGCAATAAAAACTCGGGTCACTTTAGTCCATTTTTTTTAGGAGGACCGTATGCGTTCAAGGCTTTTCCTGGTGGTGGTAAGCCTCGTGGTTTGTGTTCAAAGCGGCTGGCCGGCTTCTTTCCGGGTAAAGGCCGACACCGGAGTCGTATTGCTCTGGCAGGCCAAAACAAATTATTGGGCCGCCATTAAAGACAGCGCTGCCGTGGGGTTTTCCGATTCACTATATGTTGACGATAAATACAGCGCGACGCTTTCGATGGGCAAAGGGTGCGCCCTGCTTATCAAGGGGGAAAGCCGTCTGTGCCTGAAAGGGTCGGACACAAGCGCGGGGATTTATTTCGATCAGGGCCAGATCTTCCTGAAAAGGGAAGCGCCGAACGAAGTGACGTCCATAAAAATCGTGACGCATGGGTGCACGATAACGCCCGTAGGCACGGCCGCCGCCGTTAAATTGACAAAAGCCGGGGAACCGAGCGTCGCGGTTTTAAAGGGCGCGGTGCGCATGGAATCTTCCAAAGGCGAGTCCATCGTGGTGGAACCGGGAAAATTCGGCACGTACAGCCCCGAATCAGGCGCCTTCAAACAAGGTCAGATCCCGCCCGAAGCCATAGCCGGACTGGAAAACTGGTCGGGTGTTTCCACCGAAGTCGCCGTTGCGGCGCCGGCGCCGGCCGTAGCGTCGCCAAAAAATGATTCCGCTAAATCAACCAATAATGCCGTCGCCGCGCAGACCGCCGCGGCGCCGGTCCAACCGGCCGCTTCGGCGCCGGTATCCGCCGCGAGGCCTTTGGAAAAAAAGGTTTCGGACGCTCCGGCTGGAACGCCTGAAAAATCCGAAGAAAAGCCCGCTGTAATCGGAGAAGCGGAAAAGAAAGGACCGGCCGCCAAACCAAACGGCCCTACCGGCATTTCCTGGGAAATCTCGGCGAGCAGCGTCACGGTGGGCGGCCAGCAGTGGACGCGCCTGGCAATTTCACCGGATATTCCCATCTGGAAATTCGGCGTGGGCCTGGACCTTGAGTTGTTCCTTGATGAAAAGGGTAATTTTTCCAGGAAAAGCTGGGAATTCGATAAAGACAACTGGGAAGAGTCCGTGTTCCGGAAGATCAAATACCTGCGGTTCGGCCATGAAAACGATCCCTTGTTTGTCAAGGTCGGAGGCCTGAGTGACGTGACGCTCGGCTACGGTTTTATCGTTGACCGCTTCACCAATTTGCTATACTACCCGGACAAAAAGCTTTTAGGCGTGCAGGTATACCTTAACAATATAAGCCCTTTGGGGGTCACGCTGCAGACCATGACGCCTGATGTTCAGGAGTTTCAAAACAATGGCGGGATCGTGGCGGCGCGGCTTGCCATTATGCCCCTTAAAATAAGCGCTATTCCCATTCTCAAAAACCTGTCCGTCGGCGGCACGTACGCCATAGACCTGAATGAGTTCGCGCCCGCCCGTGATTGGTCATTCAGCGGGAATCTTAACGATAAAAACGCCAACGGGAAAGAGGATTATGACGTGTCTATGCGGCAGGCGCACAATGCCTCTGATACGAGCGTCGTCAAACGCGCCTCTCAAATGGGCATCATCGACACGTCCACGACGCTGTATCCCGGAATCGACACGACCTACCGGGACTCGGTGCGCAGGTACGCGCTTCTGGGCGTGGACGTGGGCGTCCCCATCATTAAAACCAGCCTGCTTGGCCTCGAGATTTACGGACAGGCCGGCGCGGTGGCCGACAGCAACCTTTTCGGCCATCAAACGGGTTGGGGTTTCGGCGCGCCAGGCGCTCGTCTGACCGTCGGGCCGCTTGTGGCGCAAGTGGAATACCGCCATATACACGGCAAGTTCTCGCCGGAGTATTTCGGGCCGTATTATCTTGACGAACGGCTGCACCGGTATCCGCAGCCCCCGGGACCGACAACGAAATCGGATTCCCTGGGAAACAACAGTGTCGACGGCGTTTTCGGCGAACTTGGTTTTAATATCGTCAATCTGGTCATGATTGACGGCAGCTATCAATATATGGCCGGCACCAACGACGCGTTGGACCAGCGTTTTGAGGCCAAGGGCGCGCTGGGGGACGCCATTTTGAAACGGATCCCTAAAATCAGCAAAGCGGAATTTTATTTTTACAAAACGGACATCAACCGGACCATCGTGGTTTATACCGGCAAGGGAAAGCCATACCTTCTTAACGGAAAAAAGATCTATGACGACTTCTTTGAAATGACCCCAAGCCTGTTCTGGGGCTACCGCGTAGGGTTTGAAATCACCAAAGGCGCGTCGATCATCTGGGACACGCGCTATGGTTATATGTGGAACGAATCATACAGGCTTGTCCCGAACAACCAGATGATCATCCAGACGGCGGTGACCTTCTGACGTTTAACAATGACTCGCCAATGGTCAAGCGTTTCCGCAGGGGAATTTCCCGGGCCTCAAAGGCGCCGGGAACGCGGGGCGCCCGGTTCAATGTCCCTCGAAAAGGACGTATCCGGTTTTTTCTCGGCGTCCTGGCGCTGGTGTTAGCGTTTACATTGTTCAGCGGCAGGGGACCGCGCAAGCCCCCGTCACTCTCGAATATTCACGCCGGGCCGACGGCCGTAAGTCAACCGGCTGCCGGGCCGGCGCCCCAACCGGCCGCGCATCGGCGGCCGAACCTGTTCGAACGCATCGGAATGTCGGTGAGTATAAAGAAAAACCCCGTACGCGCTTTTTCTCATGACGATGTTGTCAATCTGTTAAGGAAATACCCGCCCCGGTTTCGGTCCGGCTGTGATACGGTCCAGGAAGAAAACAACCGCTATATCATCCATTACAGCATTAACTTAACGGTCCAGGACTGCGGGGAGACCCTGCTCAAGCGCTATCATCCGAAGTATGGCGCCCTGGTGGCCATGGAACCCGGGACCGGCCGGGTGCTTGCGGCGGTTTCCTATACGCGCGAGGGGGAACCGCCGCTCGGCGACAGGCTCTATTGCAAGAGCCTTTTTCCCTCAGCGTCAACATTTAAGACCGTGATTGCCGCGGGCGCCATCGAAAAGGCGCATGTCGGCCCCGACAGCACATTTCCCCTGGTTGGACGGCGCTATACGCTCTATAAATTCCAGTTGGCGCCGAATGTGCAGTTTGGGCAGGACGTGTCGCTTGAAGAAGCGTACAGCCTTTCGATCAATCCGATATTCGGAAGGATCGGCATTTATGCGCTCGGCATCGCGGGAATCAAGGAATACATGGGAAAATTCGGGTTTAACAGCCCGGTCCCTTTTGATCTCGACAACGACAACCCGGTCGCGCAATCGGTCATTCAGGACACCCTGATGCGCATCGCGGAAGTGGCGTCCGGGTTCAACCGGGAAACCAGAATGTCGCCGCTTTTCGGCGCGCTCATGGCCTCCTCGGTTTCAGAAAAGGGACGGATGCATGTTCCCTACTGCGTCGACAGCGTCACGGTCATGGACACGGCCACGGTCTACCGGGCCGAGCAGCGGCCCTGGCGCACTCCCATGTTGGAAAGCACCGCTTCGCAGATCAAGTACCTCATGACCCGCGTCGTGGAATACGGCACCGCGCGCCATGCGTTTACCTATGCGCGGCATTCAAGCTGTTTTGATGATGTTGACTATGGGGGGAAAACCGGGTCCATTGACGTTGAACAATTTGGCAAGGTCGATTGGTTCATCGGGTTCGCCTGCCATCTAACCGACCCGCGCCAGCGCATCGCGGTGGGCGTGGTCACCGTCCACGACCAGTACTGGACCGTACATTCAGGCTATATCGGCGAGGAACTTTTCAGGACCTACATACGTGGAATCCAGACGGCGAAAAAGTCCGGGCGTCCGAAGGAAAAAAACGATCAGGAAAAAAACAAGAATGAGGTGAGTATGAGAATGTACCATGACTGAAGAAAAATCCAGGTCCGGTTTCGTGGCGCTCGTGGGCCGGCCCAATTGCGGTAAATCCACGCTCATGAATACGGTCCTGGGCGAAGACCTGGCCATTGTCACGTCTTTGCCCCAGACGACCCGCCAGAACCTTAAAGGCATTTACACCAGCGACTTCGTACAGATAGTTTTTGTCGATACGCCGGGGATCCATCAGGGAAGCTATTCATTCAACAAGAGCATGGTAAGGGAAAGCGCGCAGCTTTTAAAACGGCGCGGCGCGGACATAATCTGTTACCTCGTCGACCTTTCGCGTCCCTTTGGAACGGAAGAGGACTTCGTCGCGCAGAGTGTTGCCGGGTCGGGCATCCCCGTTGTCATAATTTTCAATAAAAAGGACTTATGTCCGGAGCCCGCGCAGACCATCGGGGCCTTTTTCAAACGATATCCCGCGCTGCAATCAACAACCACTATTATTGTTTCGGCATTAAAAAAAGAAACAAAGGAACAATTCCTTTCCGTGCTTGTTCCAATGCTTGATGAAGGCCCCAGATTTTTTCCGGAAGATGACCTTACCGACGCGGACATGCGTTTTTTTGCCGCGGAGTACATACGCAAACAGATCATATTAAATACCGCCGACGAAGTGCCCCATGCCGCGTTCGTGGAGATCCTTCAATATCAGGAATCTAAAACCCTTCATCGCGTTGAAGCGGAAATCCATGTGGAAACCGACGGCCAGAAAGCCATCATCATAGGATCCAAAGGCGCCCTCATAAAAAAAATCCAGAAGGAATCCGCGTTTGAATTACAAAAGCTTACCGGAACACCGGTTTCCATGGTCTGCCATGTAAAGATTTCCCCAAAATGGCGCAACGACGAGCGGTTTTTACGGGACAAGGGCTTTTTTGTGTAAATCAATGAAAGAGCAATCCATAAATTAATTAAAGAGGGTATCCATGTTTATTATCAGGCCGATCGGCATGTTCTGCTTGAGCGTTGCATTATGCGGTTGTGTAAATAACAATACCTTAGTGCCGACCGCGCTGTGGGGAGGTTTTTTTAAAAGCGTCTCTTTTGTGGAGAACGGCGGCGCGGCGCGGAATTTCCCGACAAGCAACGCCGCAATTTGGATGAACACGGGTTTTCATGGCGAGCCCCCATCAAACGGCTGGAGCAATTCAAGATTTTTCGGGTGGTGGGACAATTATGGATTCCTTTATGCCTATAATGATTCGTTTCCCGGAAAAGGCCAGACCAAAACGTGCACTCTTGAGACTGTAGCAAGCGTCAAGAACCCGTCGTTTTTCTATAAAAACATCGATATTTCCCTGGCCGATTCCCTGACCGGCCTGACGCAAAGCGTCGATGCGCCGGACACGAAGCTTATTCTAACGGGTATTGATTTCGACGCCGCGACCCCGCTTGTCGCAAGCGATAATTTTGAGCCGGTTGACCCGAAAAACATCAATAAAACGCACGCCGTAAAGTTTTTGCTTTCCTGGAGCAACGATACTCTTCAGGGGGAATTCCATTGGGCGGACATTACCCTCATGCGCCCGCGCCCGGGATTGACTTTCTAGAATATGTCGTGAAGCGACCTCTTGAAGAACGCGACCCGTGAATTCCGCGCCCCCTGAACGTCCCCCTTTGTAAGAAAGAAAAAGAAATCGGTCAGTAGGCCCGATCATGAAGAAAAGGCGATAAAGAGTGAACAGGTTGATTAGAAACTTGGAGAAATTGCAATAGTGTAATTTTTGACACCGTCCCCATAACTAACTATTCTTGTGAGGTTTATCGTCAGGCCGTGCGGGGAAAAACCTCCCAGCACGGCTTTTCGCGGTGAGCCTAATAATTGAATCTTATACCGACCCTGAGTTCTGACCCGCTGGTTTTTATCGAGGAATCGCTAGGGATATCTTTGGCGATATTGGTTAATCCGAGGTCGTAGACAAATTCAAGATAAGGTATTATAACGGGAAGATCGAATTCCAGTCCGGCCCCGAAATCGAACCCGAAACTAACGGGGTTCACCTGCGAGGTGAAGTCGTCAGAGCCGCCTGTGGAGTATTCGTCCTTTGCGGAGAGAAGAAACGCGAGATTCACGCCGGCCAGCGCGTAAGGACTTACAATCGGGAGGCCGGGCCATTTTAATTTCGCATGGACCGGTATCGCCAGATACGACAGGTTATCCTTTTGAGTTTCACCTAGGTAGGTGGATTGTCCTCCACGCATGGAATAGAGGACTCCCGGCTCAATTGAAAATAAGTTGAGAATGCCGAAATTTATAACGACGCCCCCTACAAAACCGGTTTTCGTGTCAGTGGATTGCGACATTCCACCGCCACTGGCTTCTTCACTGTATATGCTCAACCCCGCGACAACCCCCACTTGTGACTTTATTTGGGCGAAAGCCGAGGCATTGATCAAAACGAGGGCGCCGACCGCGATGACGAGGGGCCACTTATTCATGGAATACTCCTTCCAATAATGGTGATGAGCGGACACGGCTCGATGCCGTCTGGGGTTGTTTTCAAAAGTAGATACAGCCATACACCGGAGTATATCATGTGGTCATTTTTTCGGCAATTTATTTTTTTTGAACCGGCGACCGAAGATTTTATATTTCAAATTAGGAGCGGGATGATCTGGTCGCAAATAGCGACCGGTTTACAAATATTAAATAGCATTAAAGCAATCCAATCAATTTTGACTCCGCTGAAACCGCCGAAAAAGAAAATCAGGATAGGATTCTGCCCGCCGGAAAAACCTACGCCCCTGAAAATCCACCTTTCTAAGAAAGAAATTGTTTATTTTTAAAAGGCCTAGGGGCTTTACGGCAGGCGGAAATTGATTTTAATGGTTCAGGTTAAATCTGTCCGGCAAACCGTGGTAAACACTTTCGAGCGAAGAAAGACCATCCTGCTTATGTTCAATCCGCGTTCCTTGGTTGTCATTGCCGCATTAGGTATTCTTGCGGTGCATTGCACCGACAAAACGCCTTCCGCTCCGGTGTCGTCGTCGTGGCCGGCTGACCGGCGCCTCCAGGCGATCTCATATGACGAGGCCGAATCCCAGTTTCTAAGCCTGCCGACAAAGGGCGCGGTATCATCGTACGAGAGTTTCCAGCTTGGGGTGAATAATTACCGCGATACATCGGGTTATCATTTGAAAACCTTTGACTCGCATGGCAATCAGACTTCGGACATGAGCTACATTTTCGGCGATGGGTTTCCCACGCCGGTGACGGATTTCACCGTTTACTCGTATAACCCGGACGGCACGATCGCAACGCTCGCGCAAAGGCAGTTGATCGACAACAGCGTGAATGGCGCCGCGCCGGTCACCACCTTCTATCCGTCCAAGACTTTCGAATATGATAACTTTCAAAATGTCACGATGCATTCAATCATCGATAATGGCGTTGCCGCTACGCACAATGTTTACTACTACCTAACCTATGCACATGAAATAGCCGAAATATAGAGAGAAACCACCCGGAGATCATAGTAGTTTATAGGTGAATTTTCTGATAAATCCTATAGACGAAAGGATCACCCGGATGGTGAAGAA